>Ga0114969_10000179_pt1 | contig 53172 bp, 47 predicted proteins | sample M_130807_MF_Meta_FD_87316 | JGI IMG/M metagenome (GOLD analysis project Ga0114969, IMG submission 87316) | Freshwater microbial communities from Lake Montjoie, Canada to study carbon cycling - M_130807_MF_MetaG | ecosystem: Environmental > Aquatic > Freshwater > Lake | place: Lake Montjoie... | reverse complement strand
CCATTCAGAGGATATCCACACAGATTAGTATTTTGTGAAGTATTAAATCCTGACGGAACTCCACACATAACTAATCACAGATATAAGTTAGAAGAAAAAATGAATCAGTTAGGATTAAGTGAGACGATTGATAAAAACGAACAACCTTGGTTTGGTTGGGAACAAGAATACACACTAACACATAAGACAGGAAATCCTTTTGTTGAAGGTGAAGGTTTACCATTAGGATTTACAAAAGATATTTTACATCCAGGAATAGGAACCTCATTAAATCCAAGACCACAAGGTGATTATTATTGTGGAATCGGAGCTGATACGGTTATTGGTCGTAATATAGTTGAAGAGCATATGGATATGTGTATAGAAGTAGGTTTAGATATATCAGGAATAAACGCTGAAGTATTACTCGGACAATGGGAATATCAAATTGGTCCAGTTACATCATTAAATGGATCAGACCAATTATGGGTTTCTAGATATTTACTACAAAGAGTTGCTGAAAAGTATGATACTAATGTTTCACTTCATCCAAAACCATTAAAAGGGGACTGGAACGGAACTGGATGTCATGTGAACTTTTCTACTAAGGAAATGAGAGAAGAAGGTGGATTAGATGTAATCAAAGAAACGATGCCTAAATTAGAGAGATTTCAAAAAGAACACATTGAAATCTATGGTTTATTCAATGAAGAAAGATTAACAGGACAACACGAAACATCAAGTATTAATGATTTCAGTTATGGATTTTCTACAAGAGATACTTCTATTAGAATTCCAGCACAAGCTATAATTGAAAAGAAAGGTTACTTTGAAGATAGAAGACCAGCATCAAATTGTGATCCTTATTTAGTTTCAGAAAGAATGTTAGAAACGGTATATAGTGGTGTTGAAACAGAAGCTTAATATTAATAAAAATAAAAACCACTCATTTGAGTGGTTTTTTTATTTTAAAGATGTTTTGAATTTTTTCTTTTCGTCTTTTTTGTCTTGAAGGAAATATAGTTATTGGTATATTAGCGGTACCAAATGCTGGTGTCATAACTATATCAAATGTTTTTAGATTGATATTAGAGTGATATTAGAGTGAGTGGAGTCCCATGCCATCATTTGATCCCTCGATTGATAATAATTTAATTAAATTATCATTATCTCCTTTTTTCTTATACAACTCATTAAATCCTTTAGCTATTCCTCTTTTAAATACCTCCGTGAAGTAAGCAAATGCGTTTACCGATTTATCTTCATTGAAGTTGTACCAGTTTTGGAACATATCAAGTAATCCGGATTGGTAACAATCTAATTTATCATCATTAGACCAGTATCTCATTTTTTTAATTGTTTTCTTTGCTAGTAGCTCTAACATTTTCTCAGCATTTCTTGTGAGTTTTCCTTGAGCTTTTGATATGATTACCTCTATGTAGAGATCTTTATTATTTAGATACATTCATATTCATTATTTTTTTAAGGTTATTAACCTTTCATGATTTCATGTTATATACTTTTTTTATATAAAAGTTTTAAAATAAAAAAATCCTCAAATAAATTTGAGGATTTTTAATATGTTTTGAGATTACGCTCTAACTCTTTCGTTATATTGTAACTCTTTTGTTACGTTTAATTCAGTACTTAAAACATCTCTTCTTTTTTCTAAGTTTTTAAGAGCTGTTACTAAAACTGCTGATTCACCAATCATTTGGATAGAACCTTTAACTTTCTCAATGTTAAATTGAACATCTTCTAATTTAAGAGTGATTTCTCTTTCTTTATCTTCAAGTTTTCTTTTAACGATTAATTCTTTATCTAATCTATTTTCGTAGAAATATGTTAAATCATAGTTTAATTCATTTCTTACTTCATTTACCAACTCTAAAGCTGATTCATATTTGAAGAAAGAGTTACCATATCTTTCATCACATCTATATAAATATGTACTATTTTTATAATTGAATGCGAAGATTTCTAAATAAGGGTTAATTAAGTTATTAACTCTCTTAACAACATCTAATTCTACAAATTTATCTAAGTTTTTAGAAACTTCAAGTAAAACAGGGTAGAAATTTTTATTAACAATTGGAATAATTGGAGAATCGAATACACTTTCCAATGTAGTCTCTTCGTTCATCTCATCATCATTGATGAATAAACTACTTTTCTTACCAACTGAAAGACCGATAGTTAAATATTCAGAAATTCTAAAATTAACTCTATCTTCAGTAACTGAAGCATATTTCATAGCCGTTTCCAACATTCTTAAACTCTTCAATTCTTCTTCATTTTTAACATGATTTTCTAAAAGAGTTTTCTCAATTGTATTTTCACTTAGAAGGAACCAAGAGTCATTAACAAGAGCAACGTGACCGTCTTCAACTTGCTCAACAATTGTGAATGTAGATTCACCTTTACCACCACTTAAAAGATTGTTTCTTTTTTCAGGTGATTTTGTTAAATTATGAACAAATAATTTAACTTCTGGTACCCAATCATAGATAGCTAATTCATTAAGAATTTTAGACATTCTATCTTGGTCAGTGTCTAAGTTAATTGTTTGAAGAAGAACGTTTAATGGTTGTCTATACAACTCTCCTTGATTTTTAGTATTAATCACATTATATAAATTTTTCAACTCATATAATAACTCATAATTCTTCACATCATCATTAAGATTTTCTAACAAAGATTTAACACTTTTATCGTATGTGTATGGTTTAAGCCTCTCATTAAGAGAGATAATGATTTGTTTTTCAGATAACTCATTACAAGCATTCATATGTCCCTCAACTATCCCAGATACTTCCTCTTGTTCAAGAGTTAAGTTCTTTTTGAAGTTAAACAATTCAAGTTTAAGATTCTTCATATTTTAAAATATTTTTTTTTATATAACATATATATTAAGGCTTAAAAGTCATTTTTTACCATTTTTGAAAATTTATTTTTAATTTCCATTATTAGTATTATTAGGGTCCTGAGCATTAGGATTTATATTCCCACCTGATGCTCTTTCTCTTGCCTTCAGTATATTATTAAACCATCTAGTTCTTTTTGGTCGAATATCATAAAAGTCAGTATTTGCAAAAGAACCTAAAGGATCACCTGGACTTGTAGAACCTTGTGTATTATAGAACGACCCAGTAACACCAATATTTCCATTTGGACCTTGATTACCACCAGCATTCTCACTACCACCAACGGTACCAAATGCTGGATTGATTGCACCACCACCAGGACCTCCGGATCCACCAGGACCTCCACCAACATATCCACTAGGATTTTGTTGATTTCCTGAACCAGGAGAACCAGGAAAAGTACCAGGAGCACCACCAAAAGAATTTGAACTACCATAACCTGGAGAACCAGGTTGTGCAAAACTATCAGAAATTCCACCAGCCAATGCAAATCCATTTGAATCAGCCATACCCGAACCTTGTGTTTGTGGATATCCAGTTGAATTAATTCTATCTCTTCTAAAAGCCGGGTAATAAGTTTCAACAGTAAAAGAAACTTTTAATTTAATATTATTATCAGATGTTAGATTTTTCTCTCTCGCCATTTCTATTGAGTTACTATCAGGCATCAATATAACAGCATCTATATTCATAAAGTTATGTTCAAAATACATAAATTTATATAACCAAAGTGTGTCTAATATTGCTTGACTACATTTAAAGGTATCTATCTCAGAACTAAGTAAGATTTCTAAATCATAATTTACCGTAACCGGAACTGCTCTAACTTTAGCTAAAACTTTTCTAATCTCAACCTCATTCTCAACAACCATTCTTAGCCAAACATTGGGGTTGGCAAATTCATCAGATTTAATATTAAATCCAGTCATAGTTAGATGTCCTCTCGGTATTAAATCAGTGTTTAATTCAACAAATCTGTTTTCAGAAACAATATCATCTTGAAAAGAATCTAGTAGAAATCTCTCATCTCCTGTAAGAGAGTAATAAAAAGGAACCTGAACAAATTTATCACCTGAGGAAAATCTATTAACCCATTTTATCTGACCTTCAAGTGTATCTAAGACACAAACGGTAAGATCTCTAAAAAATATGTCTTCGAAATTAAATCTTTCTCCTATCATAGTCATATATATTAAATATAAACTTTCTCTTCATGAGATTATATACCTATTAATTAATCGAATAAATATGTCTGTTAAATCATTACTATTATGGGAAAAGTGGCGTCCAAAAACTATGGAGGATGTCATTCTTTTACCTAGAATCAGGAAACACTTTGAAAATGGTGTCAATCAAAACTTTATATTCTACGGTCACTTTGGCACTGGAAAAACAAGTTTAGCTAGAATTCTCATTGGAAAATACACAAAAGACAAACCATTTTTAGAACTTAACTCTTCATTATACACATCTATTGATGTTTTAAGAAGTGAGATTGAAGATTTCTGTAAATTTACTCCAATGATGGAGACTGACTCTGATGTCAAATATATCTTCTTAGATGAGTTCGAAAGAGTATCTGCTCAATTCCAAGATGCCTTCAAAGCATTTATTGAAAAGTATAATAAGAATGTTAGATTCATTATTACAACGAATCACTTAAATAAAATTTCAGATGGTATTAAATCTAGGATTCCTCAGATTAATTTTGATTGTCAAAATCTCGAAGAAGAGAAATATCTTAAACAAGAAGTTTATAGAAGAATCAACAATGTAATTCTACCTAAAGAAGGTAAAGGAATTCCTAAAGAAGATTTAGTTTCTATTATTACTAAAAAGTTTCCTGACTTCAGATCTATAATGGTCGAAGTTCAAAACTATTTAGAAACTGGTAGTTTAGGTGAGAATTCATCCAATGTGTCTAATAAAGTAAAATTAGATTTATACTCTTGTATATATGATAAGTCAATGGATTATGAAAAGATATACCACTTCTTAATGTCTAACTTTGGACCTGAAAAAATTGATGTAATGATTAAAATATTAGGTAAACCATTTATTGATTGGTCTATATCTGAAAGTAAGAATGTAGATAAATTATTTGATTGTAATTTTATTATAGCTGATTATTCATCTAAGTTAGAAACTAATACAGATCCAATAATATTGGGTTTAACTATAATTGGTAAGTTCAGAGACATTTTAAATTAAATAAGAGTATAATATATTTAATATATATGTTATGCCAGCTGATTTTACAGATTTCTACATATTATATCCAGGTCATCCAAGATTCACCGATGTGAAAATTATCGAAGATGATATTATAAGTGTCATTATACAAAAATGGCAGATGATATTATTTACTAATAAAGGTGATGTTTTTGGATTACCAAATTTTGGAGGAAATTTAATAGAATTATTACATGATACAAGACTATCAGCTGAAGTAATACAAGGAGATCTTACACAACAAATATTATCCTATATACCAGAAATATCTGGATTACCATACACATTAAAAGTAAACATATATGAGGATCCTGAAAGATATCAGGAATGGATGGAAATACTTTTCACTATATCAGAATATGAGGTTTATATAACTGTTATCTAATGTGCAGATGAAATACGACATTAGATAGGACAACTATTAGCAGTATAAATATACTTATAATCTCTTTTAATTTTAACCCCAAGACTTTCAGCAGTTGTAACTACATCTTCTAAACATTCAGAATCAGCACCACCAACAATAACTACTTCTCTACCTTTTAATGATTTAAGTAGTTCATATAATTTCTTAGGAACGTGAAACCAGACATGATTATTATTTATAAAAGTAATAATAGTTCCTTCTTTAGTATTGAAAATATCACCTTTTTTCAAGGTTTTTTCTTCTTCCATTTTACTAACTTTTTTATAAACTTCTTTATCTAAAATCTTCTTATAGAAATCAGCGTCTACATCATAGTTGTATCTTTTTTCGATAAGATCTTTTTGATTTGGAAAATGATATAAGTCTTTGTGTATTGGAATCTCAGGAGTTTCATCATATAAATAATCTTTATCTACATTCTTACCATCGACATGATTATCCCACAATTGATAAACATTTTGAAAGTTTTTACAATACTTTTTCAACTCATTTAGATACATTTCAGAAAAGAATTTCTTAAATGATTTCTGAACATCAATTATTATTAATGTATCATCATTGTAACTCTCATAAGTCTTTAGGTATCTCATATACTATATATTAAATAAAAAACCCATCAATTTCTTGATGGGTTTTAATTCTTTGAATATTTTATAGATTAAAGAGGTAATTCTTCTTCACCTTCTTCAGTTTCTTCTTCAGTTTCTTCTTCAGTTTCTTCTTCAGTTTCTTCCTCTTCCTCTTCTTCACCTTGAGCTGGTTGAGCTTGTCCTTGTGCCTGTACTTGAGCTGGTTGAGCTTGTGCCTGTCCTTGAGTTTGTCCTTGAGTTTGTCCTTGAGCTGGTTGAGCTTGTGCTTGACCTTGTGCTGGTTCTTCAAATTCACCTTGAGTTTGTCCTTGAGCTGGTTGAGCTTGTCCTTGAGCTGGTTGAGCTTGTCCTTGACCTTCTGGCTGAGCCTGTGGTTGAGCTTGTGCTTGACCTTCTGGTTGAGCTTGTGGTTGAGCTTGTGGTTGAGCTTGTGGTTGAGTTTGAGCCTCACCTTCAGTTTGTACTTGTGGTTGTGCTTGACCTTGAGTTTGTCCTTGTGTTTGACCACCCATTAATGCGCCACCTGGAATTTTTTCAACATCTAAGTTGTTCATATTGATATACTTAACGATTTCTTCAGCGATGTCAACATCACCAAAAAATTGACGAAGGTTTTTACCAGTAGTATCTTTTACTTTCTTCACATAAGCATTAATTAATGACTGAGGAATATCAATCATAGTCTTAACTTTATAAATATCGTTTACTTGAAAAACAGACTCTTTAATAATTTCTTCTCTGTTCTTTTTAATACGATAGGTTTCAAATGTTCTAATATGCTTCATTTTATTTGAATATTTTTTATAGATTATATATTAAGTCTAAAAACTCATTTTTTATCATTTAATGAATAAGTAATAATGATAATACTAAACCTATTATAGCCACTCCACCGATACCACCACCAATAATCATTTTTACTTTCTGTTTGTGTATTTTATCTAAGTGTAATTCTATTTCTTTATCTTTATTTTCTAGTTCTTTAATATATGTGACCTCTTTATTTTTATAATCAATAATTTGACTTTGTAGGTTTGATATTTCTTTATCCTTAACCACTAATAAAGACTTTTGATTATTCAATTGAATCTCTTGACTAGCAATTACTACATCTTTCTCATTAATAACCTTAATACAAGCTGAATCAACTGATCCTATTTGAACATTAAGTTTTTCAAAAAGAGGTAATAAATCTGTTTTATTATCAAGTGCTTGTGCTTGTTCAATTGTCATCACAATAACTTTTTGACCCAATGAGTCAGTCTCAAATCTCGGATATTCTATTACTTGAGCCGAAACACTCATTGTTAAAAATAAAAAAGATACACAAATAATATATTTAATTAAATTTTTCATTTTATTGTTTTAATTTTTAGAGAATTAATTAAATCCTGACCAGTTCTATTAGGAGGATTATTTTTTAATTCTTGAATCTTCTTTCTTGTTTCCTCTAATTCCTTTAATAACTTATTAAGTTGTTCTTTAGAAGCATTAGCTTTAGTTTTAAATTTCTGTATTTCTAATTCTTGATCAGAAATTTTAATTTTTAATAGAGAATCTTGTTTTCTCAAATCATTAAAACTAATATTAAGAGAGTTTAAGTGTAATTGAATCGAATCTCTCTTTTCATGAAGTTCTTTGTTCTCTTGTTTTAATTTTTTTAAGTCATCTTTATAGTTATCACTTCCTCTGAAATACCACATATAGAAAAATATAAGTGAAAATCCAAGTAATACCAAAATCAGTATAGATTTAATATCTAGTTTCATAAAAACTTTTTAATTTTAATGATATATATAAAATAATAAATGTTTCGTGATAAATTATTATTTTTTTAATATTTTCACTATATTTGCATTCGATAAAATTTATAAATAGTAAATGAAGTATAAAAGATTAATATCATTCGATTTTGATGACACCTTATGTCACACACCAAAACCCGAAGAAGGTGAAAAAATTTGGAAAGAAAAAACCGGAACAGATTGGCCATACAATGGTTGGTGGGGTAGACCAGAAAGTATTGATCCAGAAATATTTTATGTACCTCTAAACCAATGGGTATATGCTAAGTATTTAGAAGCTGTAGCTAATCCAGATAACTATGTTATTCTAGCAACAGGTCGTCTTAAAAAGAAGGAAGGAATGCTTGCTAATGTTATGAGTATTCTAAATCAACACAATTTATCATTTGATGAAATCCACTTAAACTGGGGAGGTGACACATATAACTTTAAAACTAAACTATTCGAAGAAAAAATAGAAGAACTTGGTGTTAAAGAGTTTGTTATGTATGATGATAGACACGAACACTTAGTTAAATTTGAAGAATGGGCATCTGAACATCATGTTGATATAACAATAGTAGACGTTATTAAAAAAGAAGAGACTAAATATAAAAATATATAATCTATGGCAACAATTACTAAAAAGAAAACAAAATCGAAAGTACAAGAAATTTTAGCAAAACCTTATAAGCTAATTCTTCACAATGATGATCACAATACATTTGATTGGGTTATTACTTGTTTAATGAAAGTTTGTAACCACGAGTTAGAACAAGCTAATCAATGTGCTCATATAATCCACTATAAAGGAAAATGTGATGTTAAATACGGAGATTTAGAAACAATCTCAACAATGAAAGATAAACTAAGAGGTGCTGGTCTTTCAGCAACTATGGAGTCTAATGATTAACTATTAAACCAGTTTTTTCCCTGACTACCTTTATATCTATTCATTTGTTGCTTTCTTATTTTCAGGACTTGTCCATAATCAACTCCGTCAACATAGTCCATATTTTTAAGACTTTCTTGAACATAGTTTGTGAATTCTTTATCAACAAATTTGCTAGACCAATCCTCTACCATTTCAGAAAATTCATGTCTACTAAATATAGTAGTAGCATTAACTATAGTCATAACACTATCATCATTCCCAACATCAGCCGCATATCTAGTATTACCGGCCGTTGTTGTATGTTTGACAAAAGTTGTTATCTCTCTTATATTATCCTCATTATTTATAACAAATGATTTACTTTGCATTAAGTCTTGATAATCTTTAACCATAAGATTTTTATTCTCACCTACCTTTAAACCCATTTTTTCCTCAGTTGCGTCAGCTCTATGTTTATATCTAACAAAAACCGAAGAACCATAGTTATTATTTCCATCAAAAACATGTGGTAACTCAGCAAATAAAGTATTACCATAGTTATTTAACTCAACTACTACTTTAATGTTTTCTGGGTTTAAGTATTCAAAGACAATCATATAAAGTAACTCAGCTAATTGTTTAACTGAAATAAAATTATTTCTGAAAATACCAATTTGTTCTAATCTAAAGAAATCAACAATAGATTTATAAGACGCTTTTTGAGATTCTATGAGATCTTTCGGTTTCTCAGAAACTCTAAAAATATTTATTATAGAGTAATCTTGACCTAAACCTTCAGATATATCAACTGAAATGACTATTTTATAATCTTTTCTTTTAAGTGGTATGAATATATTATCATCATCAACCCACTTTAAGTCGTTATAACTAAATTTAAGTTTTCTATCAAACTCGTGTATTTCTTCAAATATATAATTCTTTTTATTTCTTAATAAATCATCAATAATAGCCTCATTAAGTAATGATTTAGAAGCATTAATAAATCTTAGTCCATATTCTTGATTGAAGGCATCTTCACCACCGATATCCTTTATAGCCTCTTCCTTCCAAGTTGTCATTTCAGATATAGCTAAAATAGGAACTTCAAATCCATTCTTATCAATAAAAGTTGTTTTTTTAACTTCTTCATCTGTACATTTATCATTATTATAAACATAGATAACATCTTTCATATTATCAGTGATATACTTCATCTCAAGTTTTGTATGTTGAGACCATCTATCTTGTACTACTTGAAATATTTCTTCTTTAGTAACACCATACTCATACATTTTATGAGCGTTTAATCTGATATAAGTTATAAATCGACCCGGAACTTGATACCAATAAACTCTCATCGCTTTATAGTTATTCTTTAGTGGATCACCATCTGGTCTTTCAGCATCTGTCAACAATCTATGGAATAAATTCATACCATTAGGAGTTGAAGTAATAATAATCTTTGAGTTTTGAACGGCTGATACGGTTGGAAAAGCAGCGGTATAATATGGTTCAATGATATTTGACGGAATGTGCGCAAACTCATCTAAGTAAAGTACGTCAATGGTAAAACCGATAGCTGGTGTCTTTGTTCTAGCAGATGTTTTAATTCTACATCCATTTTCAAATGTTAATGACTTCTGATTCCAAGTTTTAATACCGGGTTTTAAGAAGAAAGGTAATAATGAGTAGATAGATTTAATCTTATCGACAATTTCAACAGCTGTATCACCTTTGTTAGCAACAATCATTATATTCTTATCATTATTAAATAGAATAGTATGTAACATAAAAATAGAAGATGAGATAGTCTTACCTACCTGACGAGATGCCATTAAAATACTAAATCTATTATTAACAAAGTTGTCAAGCATTTCTTTCTGATAATCTCTTAATAGAATATTATCAATAGATCCATCTTCTGTTTTAACTTTACAATATTTTTCGGTAAAGTAGTGAACATCTAAAGCACATCTAACATACTCTTGTTGTTCATCAGTGGTCATCTTAAATGAGGCACCTGCTCTTCTAATACCAACCTCACTTTTCAACCAAGGGTTTTGGTATCTTTTAACGACTATACCATCGTTTATTTTATCTGTTGCTTCATCTACTAATTTAGTAGTGAAAATCATCTGTCTTTCTTGTTGTTTAGCTACTGCCATAATTTTAGGAACAATATCTTTTTAATATATATTGTAAAAAACCACCTTCTATGTCAAAAGCAGAAAATGAAAGAAATAGAATAAAGGATGAATTTGATGAAATTCAGTCCGAAAGCGGGGAATTTGATATAAGTAAACACTTAGCAAGACCTGAAGATTTACCAGATTTAGGAGCAATTGAGATGTATGATTACGACTCAGATATGACGGTTGCTTCTCAACAATCAATGGAGGTATTAGAATCTCTTGTAGATTTATATCTAAGTGACGTACCACAATTAAAAGAACACCCATATATAAAAAATAAGTTGAGAGATGATGCTTTAGTTTATGCTGAAACAATCTTCTTATCAAAAATGACTAGAAAGAACTTCTTATCACAATTAAGACAAGTAGATAATGGTGACAATTCAGCAAGAATGCACGAGGTTGTCAACCAAACAATTGGCCAAATTAGAGAAAACTCTAAATTCTCATCTACTCAAAGAACTGAATTGGAGAAATTTTATAAAGGACTAAGAAAAGATTTAGGTTTGAACGAAATCGAAAGTCCAGATGTTCAAAAAGCAATTGATGATTTTTCTGGAGAAATGCCTGAATCAGATACCGGCGCTGTAATGGACAATAGAAAACTGAATGATTTGATTAAAAATGCAATGATAGGGAAAGATAAAGACTCTAAGTAATTATCTATACTTAAAACTCTCAAAAGCCTTAATCAAGTTACTAAATTCAATTTTTACTTTTGTTGTAACGAATCGATTAACTCTATTACCAGTAACAAGATTAACAAAAAGCAATCTCTCTTCTTGTTTTAATTCACTTTTAATTCTATCTTTTAAATTAGAATCAGTATTAGAAAGTAAAACGGTTAAGAGTTTATTTGAATCGATTGCTAATTTTATAGCGTTTTCTTCATCATCATAAAAATACAATTCAGTATATTTCTGTAACTCTTCTTCAGTGAATTTATCACCTTCTGTTTTCAATCCTATAATGTGTTGTAGTAATAGTCTAGCTTTTTTATAAGATATATCATCACTATTTCTATTATAGAATGTCTCAGAAATGAAATAATACTTTTTAATTTTTAATCCATTTTCTTTTAATTTCTCTTCTATTTTAGAAATCATTACTTCATAGTTTCTTTTATTATTTCTAGAACATATAAAATAAATATCATCATCTGTATTTTTAAGATGTAGTATATTATCTAAATTTAATGTATATTCTAAATTCTCCATTAACTCTTTATTCATAAATTCTTGCATAGAGAATATTAGATTAGAAAAATTAGCTTGATGATTTTTAGATTTAACTTTTATCTTGTTCATAAATTCCGAAGAAACCCAATAATCGGTTCCACCAAACTTCATAGAACTCTCTTGACCTTTATAAATACCTTTTTTTATTAAATTAAACTCAGATTGAGATATTTTTAATATAGGTATACTAGGCACAGCTTTATCCACAACCCAAACCATACTATTAGTATTTAATATAACATCAATGTCAAAAAAATGTGCTTTCATTATTTAAAATTTGTTACTTTATATCTTACCTGATGAGGCATACCATCGAATCTACTACCCTCGTATTCTTTATCCTTCCATTCAACTCCACCACTAAGTTCAGAATCAAAGCTTTTACACTTATAACAATGTGAAGGAGCCATCATTTGAATATCATCCATTGATTCATTTTTTGATATTTTAATCTCAGAGTTAACAGGTACCATATCTTCCTTTCTATAGACAAAGGTTGCTTTACACCAAGGATTTCGACAAATTGATTTTAATTGTTCCATGTAATTATATATTAAAAAAAAATCCCATCATTTAGATGGGATTTAATTTAATCATATAAAAATTTTATTATTTTACCATATCTCTACTAATTGCAAAATTGTATAATGTTGGTAAATTAAGATACTTTACAAATCCGTCTCTTACATCTGCTAATTTTTTTGACTTTTTGATGATGTTTATTATTAAAAATCCAAATTCTTCCTGAAATTCTAAATAACTGTCACACCAAGGTCTATTATAGTGGTTTAGTGTTCTCCACTCTGCATACCCACCTGTTAACCAAAATAGTGCTTTCTCAGGTGTTATATCTTCATAAATTATTTTATCTATCTCGGTATTCCAAATCGGATCATTCCATTCTGTTTTTCTCATAAGAATTGATACACCTTCCGCAATGTCAGAAGTTGACTCTTTTCCTATTTCAAAAAAATAATCACCTGATTCTTTTTTAACTCTGATTACATTTTGATTCAAAATTTCCTTAGCTCTTTCTTCTTCAAGAACAATTCTTTTTCTCTTCATAATAATTTTTTATTTTTTTATATCTTGGGTTAAATTAACACCACTATGCCATTTACCTCCAAAATTACCACTCTCCCATATCCCGTTTTCCCAATTTCCATAAAAGTCACCATTTTTAAAAATACCATAGTGCCAGTCTCCAGTAAAGAAACCACCACCATTCCAAATAAGTGTGTCTTTTTCTATCTCAATTTGAGCATTCTCGATTTCTGAGTCGATTAACCAATAAAAATTCTCACTTAAAAGAATATCATCGATTTCTACCTCTGTAGTATAAGTCTTATTACGATATTTTAACTCTATGTATCTCATACAAAAAATTTAATTGTATAATATATATATTCAATTTTTGAACAGTTAAATAATTGACCTTGATTTTTTATCAAAAAATGGTGGTGGTTAAAAAAAATATATTTTAAAATAAAAAAACCGGAATTATTCCCGGTTTTTTAAGATTTGTATAAAAGTAGGTTATTTCAATTTATTATTGATTGTTCAAAAAGTCTAATTCAACTTTAGTTAAAGACTTCATACCTTTGTCAGTAATCTTGTCTAAGATAGTGTCTACATCTAAAACAACATCAAAGTCAGAGATTAAATCTTCGATGAAAACATTAGAAACCTCGTCTTCAACTTTAGTATCAACTACTCTTGAAACCTTTGGCATCTTTGGAGTTTTGATTGGTTGAATTTTATACAAAGCGTCTTTTTCTTTTTTAGTGATTGGACAAAAATTCTCGCTAACTTGTGGAACATTATTATCAACTGTGATGAAAGCGATAGCATAATCACCACCCGCTTCTATCCAAATCTTAGAAGAACAAGCTTTAACTTTAACTAAAGTATCAAAATCTAATTTATAAACTTCAGAGATAGCTTTCAATTGTTGGTCGTTGTGTGACTTTAAGCTGATACAGATTACTTTGTTGATGTCGAATTTCATAGTCTTCTTTTTTAGTGGTTTATTTTGTTATACAAATATAAGGATAATTCCTGAATCTACAAATTTTATTTATTATTTTTTTGTTTTATGATTTTTCTTTAATACTTAATTATATACAAATATACGAATAATATTAAAATAAAGAAAATTTAAGTAAAAGTATTTTAATATATATGTTGAAAAAATTATATAATTATATGAAGTATCTTAGTAATAGAGATGAGTTCCTTAAAAGAAGTTTTAAAAAAATAGATGAATATAAGTCTGATATTGATTTACAGGAATTAAACGAAGCTGATACTAGTGGACCGTTTGCAAATGATATCCCTTGGGGTAACTCATTAATTGGTAGATTAATTAACTTTGGTATAAGAAAAGCTAGAATGGGTGCTAACTTACTTAGAATAAAACCGGTGGGTAAAAGACTAGAGGAAGCGTTTAGTAATCTATTAGATGGATCAACTACAGCAACTCTATCAGAAGAAAATAAAAATGATCAAAATAGACTAACGATTTCTAAACTTTTAGAAGAGTTAGAAAAAGTTGTTAGAGAAGGTGGTAACGTAGGTGAGATAAAAAGACTTAATAACGATGCTATAAGTAATATATCAAAAATTGAAGGTCTTGAAGACAAAGAATCTCTATTAAGCCAGTTAGAAGAATTTAAAAAGTTCTTAGAACAATTTAAAGACACTGAGGGTGGAGAACCTATTGGTGAAGGTGATGAAGATGAGGGAGAAAAAGGTGAAGGTGAAGAAAAAGGAGAAAATAAAGAAGTTGTAGTAGAAAAAGGTTCTAAAACATCAGAATCTATGTATCCTACTATGATAAAAACTTTGAAGTCATTAGCTTTAGTATTATCTCACTATAAAGAAGTTAAGAATATATCTACAACAAACGCATCAACAACTACAAAAAGTAAATTCACATACACTACTGTTGCTGGTGATACTATTGAGAAAATTCAAAAAGATATTAAAGCTAATCCTAAAAAATTAGCAGCAACTGACATCAGAACTAAAAATACTCAAGTTTTACTAAAATATCCAAAGGATAATGTTACTATGCCGGCTGGATTAGTTCTTGTAATGGAAAGTTTTATGTTTGAAGCAATTGGTGAAGGTGGAAGTCCTGATAGATCTAATATCAAAGGTGGTGAAGACCATTTAACACAAGCTTTTACTAAATTAAAGAAAGCTATTGAAACATTAGAATCTCCTAAAGATAAAGGAATTGGAGTAGATGTTAAGTTCTTAAATGAAATAACTTCAAAATCCTTAGACACTAAAAATAAAGAAATAATAAAATCTCTTTTCACAGAGGTTAATAGATATTTAGTTGGTGATAAAAAAGCAACACTAAATGCTTCTACAGATCCATTATATAAAGAAAGTATAGAAATAATTTCAGACAAAAACAAAAAGATTGTTGTTGCTGAAAAAATAGCTAGATTTACTAAAAGAGCTTTACAATTTGATGGAGAAGGTTTATATGGTGGTTTAGGAGAGACTGGAAAGAATCTACAACCATTTGTAGAAGGTATGAAATCTATAATGTTAATAAAACCGGATGAAGCAAAACCTGCTGAAGTAACTACTAAGTTTAAAGTTGGTGATGTTGTAAAATGGAAAAATAAAGAAGGAAAAGAAATTTCTAAAAAAATTGAAAAAATTAAAGATGGTTCTTATTACTTCACAACTGAAGATGGTAAAGAATACTCTAAAAAAGAATCAGATTTAACAAAAGAATCTGTTATTAGTAAATATAGTTCTTTCTTATCTTATATAAAAGAAGCTGACGAAGATACAGAAGCATCAGATCCAGTTGTAATGACAACTTCTCAAAAGATTATTGACTATTGGGATAAGAAAATTGATGTAAAATCTTTCGTTTTAGAGAGAACTGAAGTAGCTAGGATAGTAGCTAATTTCGAAAAAATAACAGCATCTAAAGAAATTCAAATAAATGGATTAGATCCTATTATTGAAATAGTTAAATTATTTAACAGAGCTTATAAACTACACACAACTAAAGTTATTCCAAATGTTGAAACCAGTGATGGTAGAGTATCAGCATCTGAATTCGCCAACTATACACCTTTTGGAGATGGAACAAGAATGACGGCTGGTATATCAGGTGGACCATATAGAAATAATATGATTTTTAATGAATGGGAAAATAAAGTTCAGGATATAATAAAAAAACCAGAAAATCAGGCAATATTCAGAGAGGAAACCATTCTTAAAACAAAAGAGGGAAATATTATTAAAGATGCTGGTAAAAATCTTTTAAAATTCATCAATGATATGTTGGATGGTGAAGAACTTTACAAACCATCTAAAGGATATGGAGATAAAGCGATGGGTAAACAAGCAGAGTTCATAGAGAAATACTTTGGAGCCACCAAAGATGATTTAAATGGTGGATTGGTTATAGTAGAATCAGATGCAAAAGAAAATACATCAAATTCTACTACCATACCAGATCCTCTTAATTTACAATTTAAGAAAGATTTAGTTAAAATGGAAAAACTTGACGAAATATCAGGGTCTTTCTTCGCATGTGGATGTAAAGATGATAAAGGTAAAGATAAACAGATTTATTTCTATATTCAATCAGTAGATTCAGGATTTGCTTATTTTACATATTGTGAAAGTTTTTACTTCTTCAAAAGATATATTAAGGAGTCAGGACAAGGACTTAAAGGAGATAACTTTCAAGGAAGTTTAGAGAAAAGAATTGAAATGGATCCAAAAAATGAAGAAGGAGAATATCAGATTAAAGCTGCTAAAATAAAATTAGAAAATCTAATTAATAAAGATGGTCAGTTTCTTTTAACAGGTAAAAACTTTACTATTAAATATCTAACAAAATATTCAAGTAAAAGGAATACACCAAGTCAATCAGCAACTTCAGGAACTGAAGAAATGTCTATACAGACTTGTTATACTTTATGTAAAGTAGATAAGGAAAATACAAGATATAGATTAACTAAAAATATATCAGAAATAATTAAAAATATTGGTGGATTTCCTAAGATTAAGGTAGATGGAATAAATAACACCTCAATGGTTAGAAAATAAAATGAAATACTTAAAAAAGTACAAACTATTTACGGAAGAAGTTGATTTTGAGACAAATATCACTGATGAACCAGATTTAAAAATGTCTAAGGAAAAGTTAGAAACATTAAAGAAAAATCTCACTGATTATAAGACTAAAAAACCTTTACTTGATAAAGCTTATCTAACAGCTTTAACTGATATTGATTTAAAATCAGCTGTAGATGGAATAGTTGGTAAGACTGATGCCTTACCAGAAAAAGATAGAAATCCTTTTTTAGTAGAATATTTACATGTAGCTAATCTTAAAAGAAAAGTAGATAAGTTTCAAAAAGATATAACTAAGGATAAAATATCAAAAGATGATTTTCAAGAAGAACTAAGTTTAGCAACTGAAACTAGCACAAAAGCTGCTGTTAGTAAAAAGTTAACCGATATAAATACAAGAATATCGACTAAAACTACGACTATATCATCATTAGTTAAAGATATTTCGGATGCTCAAAAGGCTCTTGATACAAAAATGTCTAATGTAGAAAAAGAAATGATGGATTATATTAAAAAAATATCCTCAGAAACTCAAAAATAGAAAAAATGTCGTTTTTTAAGTTTTATATATACTACATAACATAAAAAAAATTATAAATAATATGGCAATTCAAATTGGAAAATACAAAAGACCAGGAATCTTCATAGAAGAATTTGACAATTCAATTATCAGTAGCCCGATAGTAGAGGGAATTACTAACATGGTAATTGGTGTGTCTAAAAAAGGACCAGTTAATACTCCTATTAGGTTAACTACTACAGGTGATCTTGAATCTATCTTTGGTCAAATGGACAGAGGTTTAGAAAGAAAAGGTTCTTTTTTCCACAGAACAATAGCTAAGATGTTAGAGTCATCTCCTGTTTTCGCTATCAATCTTTTAAATACAGATGATACATTAGATTTAATTGAATATAAATCTTTATCTGCATCTTCAGGATATGTAAATGATATAGAAAGAGAAGGACCTTATAGAAGATTCTTTGATACTACTGCATTCTGGAAAAGAGACGCTGAGTCTTTCATGAATCTTACAAAAAGTAATGTTGGATATTCTGAAAGAGCATTCAGCTTAACAAACTTATCTGATAAGTATGTTACTGCATTTGTAGTAAAAAGTGCTAGAACTGGATTTGATAGAACATTACTTGAGTATTATGGTTCTATAGAGAAACTTCCAGCATATGTAAATGCTAATGACTTCGCATCTGACTATTTAGTTGATGTTATTGTTGTTAGTGGTGACTGGTCAAATTATCAAGAATTGGCAATTGATACAAGATGGAGTGCTTACTTCAACGCATCTGGTTTAGTTAAAACTCAATTAAGAGCTTTCGCTAATGATAGAAATGTTACATTACTAGGATACTACGAAGGATTGTCATTAATTCCATATTTTAGAGATTCAAACGGAACAAACATATTTATTGAAACTACAATTAACAGAGATACTGATAGAACTGGATTGTTCTGTTCATTCAATTCTGATTTAGTTGAAACAGACTATTACAATGGTTTATTAGACTTAGTTGGTAATACAATAGCTGGTGAGAATGAGACTGATATTGAATTCTTATCTTATAAAGAAACTATAGCTGAATCAATTGAGATTACAGCAGTTCCTCTTGATTTACCAGGTAACGTAACAGCTGTCTTAGGTGGTAGTTTTAGTTATTATGATCAAGGTGGACACGCATTTGACTCTGGATCAGGAGATACTCCTGTATCAAGTGGTGTTATAGATGCTACTTACTTCAATAATAGAACTTCTTGGTTTGGTGAGAATTATGTTCATAATGTTGTTCAAGACTCAACAGTTTCAGCAGCATCTGCATCAATATCTATATCATATAATGTCTCATCTGGAGCATTTGCTGTGATTGGCGATAAAGAAGTTCCTGTTTCTGGAACAACATCATTAGTAATAACAGCTACTGATTATGCTTTTTCATCATCACAATTAACATTTGCATCTGTATTCACACTTGATTCAACAGGTGAGATTTCAGTAACAAGTAATTTGGTTGGTAGTCCAGCAGGAACACCAGCAAATCCAACGGTTGCTTTAAGTGACATCGTTCTTGGATTCGCTACATTTAGTATGATAAATCAACAAATTATTTCAACATCTGTAAATATAAATCCAGTAAATATTGGAACAAGTATTACACCATATGGTTTTGTTGATTACGCATTTGGAACATCAATTACAGATGATTATTTTATCGCAACACAAAGTACAGCAGGTTCAATTAAAGTTGAGTTCCAAAACACGAACACATCTGCATCACCAGCTAACTACAAACAATATAGAAGATTTAAGCAGTTCTATAAATTGGTTGACTTAATTAGTTCAGCTAATAAAGATAAAATGTCCATATGTTTAGGACCAAATCTTGGATATAGAAAAGTAAGTCTTTCATCAATGACTATATCTGAAATCATCACAACATCAACATCAAATAAATCATTTATATTAAACACTGGTTTAACTAATACTGAACTTGCTGATGTATTGAAAGGTTACTTATCATTCTACACAGTAGATAACGAGTTTATTCTTGGTACTGATTCTGTATCTACAAAAGAAGCACAACCAACAGGTACTGATGGTGTTGTTGGTAGATACTCTAAATTCTACTCAAGATACTTTGATGGAATAATCAATACAGGAGATTACTTCTACTCAAATAAAATTACAATACCATTACCATTTGCGGCTGGAGATACAGTAAATGTAATATTCATTGATGGTGAAGATAATACAAATGGTGGAACAAATATGGGACCTACTTCTTCATTCGCTGGAAATAATTATGTAGTGATTGAAAGTTCAGTTGATCCAGCATGGGGTACTTATGACCAATTTATAGTTCCTAATTCAGAAAAAAATACTGGCACATTTACTATCGTAGATACTGATCCGTCATTAGCTTCAGACCTTGGATATGGTGTTGGATACTACGCATATGGAGTAACTGAAGAAGTAGTATATGAAGAATTATTTAATGTAAATACTATATTTGATTACAATATCAAACATTACTTAAAAATGTATTTAGATAATGATGGAGTTTTAGAAGTTGAGTTCAAAGATGAAACGTTCACAGCAACTGAGCCGGTAGATGTAACATCAAATAATACATTCTTTATTCAATCAGCTAAATCAAACTTCAAACAAACAATCGAAGTTGAATTACCAGCTGGATATGTTCAAGTACCTAATAAGATACTTGTAACAGGAACAAGATACACTGAAGTAAGAGTTGGTGACTTCTTATCAGCATACTATGACTCAAGTTTATTAGCAATTGGTGAAGTCCCAAGAAAACTTACAAGAATTCTTTCTAAAAGACAATATAGTGGTGATGCTACTTTAGTTGAAATCACTTGTGACTCTAGAATCGCAACAAGTTATAGTGGTTCAGCATTACAAGCTACAAGATATACTTCTGTTGACAATTACGCAACAACTTACAAGGCAATATCTCTTAAAGGATTTAGAATTAGACAAGCATCTTTACCTGATGGAACTGAAGCTAGACAAAACTCTATTCTTAACTTAGTTGCTAAAGGAACACCATTGTTCAAAGCAGTAACTAATAAAGAAGCAATTGACTTTAGATATTTAATTGACTCATTTGGTCTTGGTTTAACTGAGAGATCTAAACAACAATTAGTTGATATATGTGGTGATAGATTAGACGCATTTGGTGTGATAAACATGCCTTCAATGAAGTCATTCAAAAATTCAACATCTCCATCTTTTGTTAACTCTGAAGGAGTTTTACAATTAGAGTATGTAGCTAGTGGAGGAGACCCTGAAAGTTCACCAGCGTTCCTTTACTCATTCGGTGACGGAGCAGGTTCAACTTGTGTTGGTTACTTTATGCCATATGTGGTTACAAATGATAATGGTAGACCAGTTGATGTTCCACCAGCAGCTTGGATAGCAACAACATATATGAGAAAACAAAACTCAAATGCGAGTGGTATAACTCCTTGGACAATTGCAGCGGGTGTTACTAATGGTAGAATCACTAACATAGTGGATACTGAAATGGATTTCACTTTAACTGATATCGAATATATTAACCAAGCACAAATGAATCCTATCGTGTTCAAGAGAAATAGAGGAAATGTAATTGAGACTGAAAACACAGCTCAAACACTTTACAAATCAGCTCTTTCTTACATACATGTTAGAGAAGTCCTTATTGAACTTGAAAGAGAATTATCAAGTATGTTATTAGACTTCCAATGGAAATTTAATACACCTGATATTAGAGCTGAGATTAAACTTAGAGCTGACGTAATTTGTGAGACTTACGTTTCTAGAAACGGTTTATATAACTACTTCAATAAAATGGATGAGGAAAATAACACTAATGAGATTATCGATAACCAAATTGGTGTACTTGATACATATGTTGAACCAATCAAAGGTATGGGTATTATTGTAAATAATATCACAATCTTAAGAACCGGAGCTATCAATGCAGGTGGTTTCATGAATGGATAATAAATAATAAATAATAAAAAAAACCAGATAGAAATATCTGGTTTTTTTATTTTAAAATAGTTAAACTTTCTACTCTTTTTTCATTATAAAACTAACGATAAAAATATATTTGTTCAAAAAACAGAAGAGAGAACAAATACTAATATATAATAAAATAAAAAATAATAAAAAAATATGTCTAATGAAAACGAAATGAGTGAAGAAGACTACCTTAAGAAACATCTTAGTGGTATAGATAGCTCAAGTAATAACTCACAAAACTCTGATATTCCGTTTGTAGCTCAACCAAAAGTTGATAATACAAGAACAACTGACCTTCAGTATTTTAACTTCAATATTGAAGAGTTACCTTGTGGTGATTTCTACCCAACTGGTACACTATTTATGGTAAGACCAGCAAAAGTGAGAGAAATTCAAGCATATTCAATGGTTGATGATAATAACTTTTATGATATAGTAGAAAAAATGAATGATATGTTACAATCTTGTATAAGAATTAAATACACAGATGGTAAAGTCGGATCTTATCTAGAAGTAAAAGATCAAGATAGATTATATTTACTATTCTTAATAAGAGAACTTACTTTCCAACAAGGAAATACATTAACAATTCCAGCGAAGTGTGGAGTTTGTTCTACCGAATTATCAGTTGATCTTAAAAGAGAAAACTTTACTTTTCATGATGTTGATGAAAAATTGGATAGATATTTCAGTTTATCTGATAGAACATATCATTTTTCTACAGTAAATGGAAGAAACTTTGAACTAACACCACCAAATATTGGTCTTCAGAAAGCTTTCACGGATTATATCTTAAGAGAGAATAATGAGAAAAGAACTCCAAATCTTTCTTTCTTAAAGATTATTCCTTTTATGTTAGGTGGAAGAACTACAATTACATATGAAGGAATCAAAGCTAAACTTAAAGATTTTGAAGAAATAGATGATATTTCATTCCAATTCTTAAATGCAGCTGTAAGTAAAATGACTTTTGGTATCAAGGAATTGAAGAAAACCTGTACGTGTGGTGAGGAGGTCCACACCGACATGCAATTTCCCAACGGAGCCTCAGGTATTTTCGTTATTCACGATGCCTTTGAAGCATATATTAAAGAATAAGTTATTGCTACAAAAGCATTTCAAAACTCAAGAAATCTCGATGGATGAGTGGCCATTTTGGATGTTTGAAGAAAACATAAAATTGGTAAACGAAATCATAGAAGAAGAAGATTCAGAGAAAAAGAAACAAGAAGGAGAACAATCAAAAGGAATGCCAAACTTCGATGCAAACTCAATGATGAAAAACGCATCTAGTTTCTCAAGTAACATACCCAAATTTTAATTAAAATAAAAACCCACTTTGGTGGGTTTTTTTATGCAACAAAAAGGCATAAAAAAACCATCAATAAAAATTGATGGTTTTTAATTAATACTAAATATTATTGACCATATCCAGAAACAATTGGATTAGTAATTGTAAAGTCATTATCAATATATTCATCAATAAAGTAGTCATAGATAAAGTCAGCTTGAAGATTCTCCATAATGTTATTAGAAGACCAGTCAAGTGCGTAACCAGCTAATTGTTTGATTTGTACGTTTTGGTAAGTAACACGTCTTAATACAACACCTTTTTTATCATGTTGATTAACGATAACAGTACCAATGATATCACTCTTATAGTGTAATGAACCATTTTGAGAGTTAAATACTAAATCGTACCAAGCTTTCAAAGCATTCCATACCTCCATCGAACCTGCTTGATTTACGTTAACATTGAATTTAATGTTAAATTCACCAGCGGTTTTAGTTGGAGTTGTCAAAAATTGACGAGTTGAATACTTGAATCTTTGTTCTTTGATACCAACGTCAAACTGCGTTAAGTTCATATCAATATTAAGTGCGTTTTGTAATAACAAAACTGGGTTTCTCCCTTGAGCAACCAAAATTGTAGGTAAAACGAATGTCACCTCAAATAAGTTAAGGTAAACTACTTCATCCGGAAATGTTCCAGGTCCACCTGGAGATCCTACATTTATCAACTGTGTATAATGTGGTAATGGCATATTTTTTTTAATTATTTTTTATAAGTTATATATTTTAATTTTTACTTCCTTTATCTCTATTTTGAAAATTATGTTGTAAAAAATGCCATTTCCACTATTTAATAAATAGTATATATGAATTGTAATTATAGATACTGTAATAAAGAAATTGTTTGGGGTAGACCAGATAGAAAGTTTTGTAACAAAAATTGCAAGTCAAAAGAAAATGCCATAATAAAAGAACTAAAGTCACTTAATAGAAGAAACAAGGGAAATAAAGACTTTGTAGAAAAATCAAATATTAAACATAACTATAAGTACAACTATGACTTAACAGTATATGAAAATTGCAGAAGTGTAGTTAAAATAATATGTCCAATACACGGGGAATTTGAACAAACACCAAATGCTCATCTATATGCTGGAAGTGGATGTGAGAAATGTGCTAGAGACTCTAGAAGAAAAGAAACAATATCATAATAATTTCATATAAAAAGAAAACGTTTTTAATGAAAGTTTTTATTACAACAGATTGGCATTTTGGAGTATACCTCAACAATCTAGATAAGTGGTTAGATATGATGGAAGATTACTTCTATAACTCTTTTATTCCATACATCAAAGAAAATTCAAAACCAGGAGATATTCTTATTCATTGTGGTGACTTATACGACAACAGAACATCTATTCCTATCATTGCATCATATAAGGCAGAGAAAATACTTATAGAGATGTCTAAAATACTACCACTACATATTATAGTAGGTAATCATGACCTTTGGAATAAAGGATCTAATGATATAAACTCAGTTAGATTATTCAATCACGTTCCAAATGTTTCAGTTTATACACAAACATCATCTATTGAGTTAGATGGTCAAAAATTGATTCTTATGCCTTGGGTAGAAAAGAGATTAGATATGATTAAAGAAATTGATAGTAATCCAGGTGATTATCTTTTCTGCCACTCTGATTTAAATGGATGTTTAATGCATTTAAATTCAGTAGCTCATAGAAATGCTGATAAAATTGATGTTGATAACTTTGGAAAATATAAACATGTTTTTTCTGGACACATTCATATTAGACAAACTAACAAAAACTTCTCATTTATAGGTTCTCCTTATCAAATGGATAGAAATGATATGGGTGACCAAAAAGGAATCACCATACTCGACCTAAACACTAATAAAATCGATTTTGTACCTAACACATACTCTCCAGTTTTTAAAAAATTTAGAGTAGTTAATGAAGAAGATATTGATAGACTAGATGAGTTAAAAGATACTAAGGATTATATAGATTTAGCTATATCAAACAATCTATTAATTAGTAATAGAAAGCTTCGCAGGAAGTTAGAAGTGATGTTAGAGAAGGGTAATTTTGCTTCTGTAGAGTATATTGATGATATTACTAAAGAATTAGTAGATGGTGAAGAAGTGAATGAATCTAATGATATTGATTTTGATGAAAATGGAATGGAAATATCAGTTCAATTAGAATATGAAGATTATATAAAAGAATATATCTTAAAACAAAAATATGATAGTGATAATTTCAAATCAGGAATTGTAAATGAATTTGATGAAGTCATTAAGATATACAATGAAAATTATAAAGTCAAATCTGACTAAAAAAACCCATCTTTAGGATGGGTTTTTTGTTAACTTTATTTTTAAATCATTTGTTCCTTTTATTAATCGATGATAAGTACCCATTGGTATAAATACTTCTCCTTTTATTTCTTTAGGTAGTTCATTGTCAATTTGAATTAACCAATCTGTTTCATCAATAGATTCAATTATTCTATCTTCTCTATCACGATGCCACATAAACTCACCAGAGTCAGTATCTTGTTTGAACTCTCTGATAAATGTATTATCGCTTAATTTAGTTTCTTGAAATGGAAGTGTCATATTAATCAATTTTAAACTTTGTTTTGTTTAACATATCTATTATATAATCTGCATATTGTTCAGATGTAAACTTTTTTCCATACTGTGATTTAAGTTTTTGAAACTGGTTATTCACCTTAGTTGCAACCATTAGACCAAAGCTATTTTTATCTCTACCTTTTGCAGTGTCTATTCCAAAATCATAAGCTCTTTTCTTAGTTTGTATACCAGTTTTCTTCAACCAATTATTATATACTTCTAATACTTTATTTTTATCATCATCTTTATACCAATAAAACTTTAGATGGTCATTGTCTTCTATAAAATGTTTACCATCATATCCACATTTGAAAGAAATTGCCGAGTTTTTTAATTCACCTTCTGTGCAAGCTTTGTAAAAGTCACTTATAAGAGTTCCTAGTCCATTGAACCATCTTTTCAGGTTGTCTTCGCTTTTCTCAAATGTTACATAAAAGTTTTTTGTTATCTCTTGATCACCTATTACTTCTTTTTGTTTAAGACTTGAGTTATAATTTACACCAAACCACTCATTTTGGTCATCTTGTCCAATTTTCATTACTCCACTTTTATACTTAGCTAAGTATTCATCGAGTATTTTTTTCCAATTAGGAGATACTTTTTGAATAAAATCATTAAGTTCTGTATGTTCTTCTTTTCCTCGAATTATATTTTGATATATCCAAGAAGAAAAATCCATATCCGCACCATCTAAACTACTATTTATAAAATCAATTAGTTTTTTTCTTCTCTCGTCACTGATTGTAAAAAATTCAGATTCAAATATTTGATATGTTTTTAAGTGTTTCATTCTATTATTTCTGGTAATATTTTAGATAGGAAGTCTTTTATAAAATCAACCATCTCATTTTTATATATTGGTATATATTTTAATGGATAAGTATAATATTTATTCAAGTGATTTATAGATATTTCTTTACTTCCTTCCCAAAAAGGATTTAATATGTAGTCACCAATCTTAAGATGTTCACCAGACATTTCTTCTATAATCTCAAATTCATATATTTTAGAATTTAATTCTATTTGGTCAATATTCATCTTTTTTATTTCTGAAAAGAACATTCTATTAGCATCTGAAATGATATCTGATTTAGGATAAATATGTTTTTTATATTCTGGAGAATTAAATCTATCGTGGGAAACATCTCCAATGTAAATTTCACCATTTATGATTCTGAGAGTTCTATCCTCAATATTGTCTGATGTTATTTTATTCAATCTATTTTTTTCAGAGTCACTTAAAGAATCTATTCCTTTTTTAGATATTTTATCCAAAAGTGAGTCCACATAATCATCTTCTTCGGACGATTCAAATATTTTATATGTTTTTAAGTGTTTCATATATTACCAATACCCAGGATAAGTTCGTCCACCAAAAAGATGACCAAATTTATTGAGTCTGCAACTCCAGTATCCAGCTTTAGTTTTATCTTTCTTTAAATGACATTGGTGTCTAGCAGCAAATGACTTTCTTGCCTTAGGATTACTAACTTTAGCTGTTAATCCACCATGAACATCACCAAAAGATATCTTTTTAACATTTCCTTTTGCACTCTTGACATATACATAGTATTTTTTAGCACCACCACGCATTGGATAATTTAATTTAACATCTTTACCTTTATATTCGGCTTCCTCTCTTATCTCTTCTATATTTTCCATTGGTAAATCTAAAGGAACTAGTTCATCATTAAACATTCCAAACTTACCAATATCAGTTGATTCATATAATTCTTTATCTACATCACATAGATTGACTTTACCTAAATCAAATAATTGTCTAGCTTCTTTGATAACTTCATAGAAAGCCTCAGAACCCGGTCTGAATATATTTTCAGTAATAGGTTTATTATTCTCTAGGTGATATTTAAGAGATTCTGATACATTAACAGATTCTGTGAATTTTATAATCTTCATAAATTATATATTTTTTATTGATTAGCAATTGAATTTATAAAGTCTGAAATATTCATAACTTTAACATCATTTTCTGGATTTGATTGTCCAACCTCTTCAACTTCACCACTACAAGTACAATCTTGGCAACATTCACAATCAGATTGTCCAGTACATTGATTACAACATCCACATCCAACTTCTTGAGTAGGTACTTGAGTTTCTTGTGAGAATTCATCTTCTCCTTGAGGTTTAACTTCAACTTCAACTTCAATTGTAAAGTTTTCGAAATTTTTAATCTTTCTTAGTTTATCAAATTCTTTTTTAACCTTTTCTTGATCTTCAACTTCTGTTTTAAATGATGGTTTTTCATCTTTATCAGCTAAAACCTCTACATTAAAAAGAACTTCTTGGTCTTTGACTTTCTCATCCTTTTTTGTTTCGTTAAATTTTTTAATTTGTATCATAGTTTATTATTTATTTTTGGCTTAATTTTTTTACAATTTGAGCACATTTTTCATATTCCTCTTCGGATTCTAACTCATCTTTGTATTCCATAAGTTGTTTTCTATCACCTAATTCTAATTTAAGTCTGAATCTAACTTCTCTTAATTCATCCATATTATTAACTTCAGAGTCTATTAATTTATCAATAACATCTCTATCAAATTGCGACATTTTTAGAAATTTGTTCCAGTTGTAAACATCATTTTCTGATAGAAAGTCTAAAATATTAACAACACAAGAATCGATTCTACTCAGTTTAGTAGTCTTATTCTTTTTCTTAGAGTTATTAAATATCTTCTTAAAAAACTCTTCGTTGATAAATTGATTATATCTGTTAATTTTCATACTCATATATATTAAATTCACTTACTAAGAAAAGATAAATTAATATATATGTAAAAGTTTACATTATTAAATGTCAAATCATAAAAACCTATTATTCTTCAACAAAGAAGGAGATTATTTAAATTTCAACTACAACTATACGACAGATAGATTTGAAGGAGATTTACTTTTTCACGAAAACTCTTCAGATACTTTCAAAACATTAGGAATTTATATGTTGGAGAATATACCATCATTTGAGTTCGAACTACCTGGAACACTAACCTTAAATAAATTCCAGTTATTCAATGAATATGGATTGTTTTTCTATAATAGCAAATATGAGAATCAAAGTATTAGTAGAATTGAACCTATTAATAATGATCCAACATTTTACTCAAAATATATATTTGGTGATAACTTTGAAAAGAAATTCCCAATAGGTAGTATAATTAGATTTGATTCGGTATTTTTAGAGTTCAACAATCCTACACAAACTTATACCGTAGTATCAACGAAAAAAGGAGCTATAATGATTATAAGTTCTGTTGATAATGCAACATTTGAGTCAATGTATATTTCACAATATTCAGACCAATCAATATATGTAGGAAGAACAATATCAGCAATAAATGGAATTGGAGTCTATAATTACATAGATGGATTATATAGTGATAATCTTTCTTATTGGAATGAACCACAATTTTATGATAAATTATATAAAAAGAAAAAATTAAATGTAATAAATTCACAATTCAATGATGGAATTTACACGGTTAAAGAAGAAGAACTAACAGATAACAAACACTTTGAATACTACACATCAGGAATGAATGGTGAAGATATAATAATTGAGGTTGTTAGTAAAACAGATTTACCAAGAATATATGATGGTGGTTTAAATATAAACCAAGTATCAAATCAAATAACATCTGGTGGTGAAATTCTAACATTTTCATACACATCTAATGTGGGTGCTGACGGAACATATACATCATTAACTTCAAATGGAGCATCATCTTCCGTCACAGGCACTGGTGGATTATTCAATGTTATAGTTTCCGGTGGTGTTGTGTCATCAGTTACATTAAATAAAATAGGTAAACAATATACTGTAGGTGATTTATTTGTTATAGATGGTGTATCTATAGGTGGTAGTACACTAACAGATGATGTCTATATAACTATAAATAGTGTAGCTGATCCTATAGTAAGTGTAGAAAATAAAATATACTTCTCTAGTAGTGTTCCGGATATATTAAAACCTGGTAGAGAATTTAAAATAATAGGTTCAACAACGAATCAAAACTTCTTTACTATAGCTAATATTCCTACATTTATAGGAAACACACAAGAAACATTTTACGGAACTCAATCACAAGTTCTTTGGAATAATAAAATATATCAATGTATATTAGCTTATACTCAAAGTTTTACTGGAGCGACTCAGTTTGTAGATCCATATACAACAGAGTATTGGTCACCATTCATAAGTTATATAAAGGTTGACCAAATAGTAACACCCGAAATATTATTAGGTGCTCAGATATATCTAACAACTGATAGAATATATTTTGGATATGGATTCACATATAGCACTGCAGCAACATTAGCCTCTGCTGCTGAAAAGTATAAAGACGATTTAAAATCGTTTAATATTGATTTATTTTATGAAAATAATAAATTAAAGGCAGATTTAATATATCCAAGTAAATACGCAGAAGTAAATTTCTATCAAAATCAAATTGGACCAACATATTCAATAGGAAATGTTACACAAACATATGAGAGAGTGACTCAAGTAGAAGAGTCTGTAAATCCTGAGCTAAATTATGATATATCTCAAAATATTTTGGTCAATATTGTATTTACAGATATAGATGAGTATGGTTTTAAAATAATTATAAATGGTCAAGTTTATCAAGAACAATTGGAAGCGATATATAGCGGAGGTCTTTTAGATATGCAAAGAACAATTGATAGAACTCTTAGAAATTGGTTAGCGAGATATTACACAGAATTAATAAGATTAGGAATAATATCAGATATACAATATACTGGCCCAATATTTTCACCATTTGTAAATTCAATAAAATTACAAACACAATATCCAAATGTTCCTTTATTAATAGATGATATTTTTATAGGTATAACAGCTGATTATCACATTGAACACTCAAGAGTTCTTTTTAGTAACAATGATTACACTAATACTAGACCAACTATTGGACCTGTTTTAACTTTAACAATAAACGATGATGAGTTCACACAAAACACGATATACCAAACAGGATCATATTCACAATATCCTGATATTCCGGCTACTTTGTCAGCATGGGTTGATGAACACGGAGACTATTTAAGAACATTTGGAATTTTAGTAACTCCTATAAACAATTTACTAAAATTTGATGTTAAAAGATTAGATAGAAGACTTGATTACACTATAAACACAGGGAAATTATCAATACCTGGTATTATAGACTACACAATAACTAAAAAAATAAAGGGTAATGATGGTTTACTTATAACATCAAATGAAGTATCTTTACCTACCAATAATTTAACATCATTTGAAGATGCTGGATTTGCAACAGGAATGGTTTTCTCTATTAATAATACCATACATCCTTATAACAATCAAGAGTACGTTATTCAATTTTTAGATCCACAAGTCTTAAATTTAAGTTATCAAGGACCATTCTGGGGATTAACATCTGGAATTTGTAACTCATCAGCATTTATCACGCTAGCATTTGATACAGGATATGGACAAACAGCTTGCAATGGACCTATTGTTGGGCCAACTCCTAGTGGAGCAGGACCATATCAAATAGGAGCATTTGATCCATCAGCATTTACTTTAACATATAATCCAAATACATATGCACTAAACACATATAATCTTCAAGGTTACCCAGGAACATCGGGCCTAGTAGACTTAATCTATGTTCAGTTATCTAATTCAATTTATGCTTTTGGAGATGACTTAACTGTAATGGATTCATATATAACTAGCTATTTAACAACAGTCTCTTTACCTGGAAATACTCAAAGTATTGAGATAGAGTACAACTCATATAATAACTATCTTTATTGTTTATCAAAGAATCATATATTCGTAGTTGATCCTCTACTAAATACATTAGTAGCAACAATGTCACTTACCAATAACGCTCATGATATGGAAATCAATCCAAACAATGGTGATATTTATGTAACATATGATAATAGTCCAAACATTGATATTTATGATTATACGAATACATTAGCTGTGACTTTAGGAACATCATCTCTTAATTTTCCACCATCTGCAACATCTTGTGGAAAAATGGTATTTAATGAATTTGAAGGTGATATGTATGTAATAACAGATGTTAGTCAAACTCTTAGAATAAATGGTGGTCCTAGCTTACCAGGATATCTACCATTAAATTCATCAAATCCTAATAGAACAATACAAACAACTTATGGTATACCAGGATTAACAAATTCAATATTCTATGAACCTATTAATGAAGCTATATATGTATATGGATCTTCAAGTTTATGGAAAATTGACAACGGTATATCCCAGTCAATTTCTGGAATAACAACACAACCATTTAATGATATTATTTTTAACAATTTAACTGGTGAGATGAACATCTCAGATTCATCAACATCATTTAAATCTCTTAATCTATCTACTGATACTATTACAATAAATACTGGAGTATCAAATTATGGATATTTAGCATTAAATCAATTTGACGGAGATGTTTATTTATCATCACTTTCATCAAATAGTGTTAGTGTAATTAGACCAACAACTGGGGCAGTAGTTCAAACAATCTCTTTACCAGCTGGTAGTACAAGAATTATATACAACCCAGATAGAAGATCGGTTTGGGTAATAGAACCTTCAAGTAATACAATAATGGAGATAGAAGTTACCTTAAATAGTACTATTAATATCAATCCAAGTGTTTATAATCCAATTAATGATAATTCATATGGAACCTTAGATCCTAATTATGAACCACATGTTGACCTATGGTTAAAAACGAAAGAGTATGTAAGAAGACCAAGAGAAAATTTTGAAGGAGAAGTTCAAGTTAAATATTATTGGAAATGGTTCGCTGATGATGTTCCTGAATTTTTTATGTATGACTTTAGTGGAGATCAGTTACCGATAAATGGTTCATATTCATATACAGGAACAAAGCCACTTAGTCCGGTAGTATTGAATAAAAATGCGAATAAAGATTTAACTAAGCTTAACTCTCCAGAATATCAACAAACTATATTTAATAAAGTTGAGTATAAACTAAGTTATATAGATGATGAGTCTAATATATCAATAGAGCCAGAACCTATTCAACTATTTGTTGGATACAAATCTGAAGAGGAGGGAGCATTAAGATCTGTTTTACAACTTTGGAAAAAAGAAGAAGTTACTATTGAATTTGAATCAACTCAAATAAATGGAACAATATTAAAATTTGAAACTTTAGACCAATTTGGACCAGATAAAAGGGCTATGATAAGTATAAATACACTATCATCAGAATTCTTCATAGGCAAGGGTCTAAAAGAAGGTCAATTAATAACTATTTATGTAAGAGACTTAACAAATAAATCATCACAATACATATCAAACAATAATGGACTTATAATGAAAATAAGAACTGTCTATGCTAAGAATATGGTATTGGACTTCTTATCAGGCAATGACTTATTATATTCAGAATCAACAGTAATAGTAGACTACCCTAAAGTAAATAACACTACTTATTTAAAAACAACTATAAAGGTTATAGACAGAGAGATATCTAGATTTGTTGTATATGGTCAAACTGAAGTAGAGGATGAGAGATTTAAAATTGAATTAGGTAATGTTGGAAAACTAATAGCACCGAATGAGGTATTTATCTTTAAAGAATATGATATTTTAGAGGGTGGTACAGACTGGACAATTTTGAATAAGAAAAGAAAAGAAATGTTGATGATGAAACATCTTATATACCCGTATATAGGAGCTTACAAATCAATAATAAATGCAATAAACTTCTTTGGATATAATGACTTACAATTAAATGAATACTATAGAGATATAAATCCTAATTCAGAAAAGTTTTTAAAACTATTCAAAGTAGAAATACCGGATATGTTTGATAACACAATAGAAGGATTTACTGAAAGTGAATTTGTAAAAAATAACTTTCCAAACGAAAACTACGAAGAAACAAATATGTTTAACCTAACATATCAAATAACAGATAAGGAAGGAACAAATGTACTAAACTATTCAATAGATGAAGTTGTAATTAAACTACAAGGTCTTAAATATTGGCTTAAGAGAAATATAATTCCATTAACTCACAAGATAATGGATATAACAGGAAAAGCATATCTAAAAAGCACAAATGAGATTGTACATACGACATATGATGTTAGATTTATAAACTCAAAAGAGAATATGACCCCTATAACATTTAGGTTAAATGAGGCTTATTTAATGCCAATTAATAGTGGTTCTACCGTTTACAATTGTGTATTAGATTTTTATACAATAATTGAAGGAATAGGATCTGATAAAAATCCAACTGGTTTAGTTCCACCTCCGAAACCATTTAATGGAGTAGATTTAGAAATACCTGATTACTTTAATATTTCTATAAGAACTTATAAAACATATAAAGAATGGGCACCATTTAAAACTTATAGTATTGGTGATAAAATAACCTACTATGATAAATTATATGAATCAGCTAAAGATAATAATAAAATTAATAACCCTAGAAAATATGAAAATACTAAATCTTGGGTACCTAATACCTCATATGAAGTAACAAATGTAGTTGAGTATAACAGAGATATTTATGTGTGTACTGGATTAGGTACATTCGCGACATCATCAGGAACATCATCTATAACAACAAGTGTTCCTCCGGTTTTAGATAATGGATCTGATAAAAATTGGCTTAATATAACTCAATGGAGAGAAATAGATTTAGAACCTGTTCAAACACTATCCGAATTTAGAAAAGTTCCAAAAAACTCCGAAATGAATCCTATATTACCATATAATTTCACAATAGATTCAAATATTGATCCATTTGTTGTAATTGAAGTAACATCTGATAATGGATATGGATTAATCTATAGAGATAGAAAAAACTATGAAATAAGAGGAAATAAAGATTTAACAGAACCTACAAAATATATAGACCCAATAGGTCCATTTATTCCTATATCTCAAATATACTAATTACCTTAAAATAAAAAACCTCCAATATTATTGGAGGTTTTTTATTTAAGGAGTATTAATTATGCTTCTGGTTGTAAAACGGAAGCACTAGCTGTTTCAAAGTCAACACCGGAATCAAAAGTAACAATCCAATCTTGGATATCTTTTGATAAGTTTTTACTTGTAGCTTCATAATAATTAAAGATTTTAGAGATATCTCCAATTTTTAATAAAAGCTTAGAGAAAGTATAAGCATCTTTTGTAAGACCTTTAATTTTATGCTTAGAAATCAAATGATAGATATAAGTAATCTCAGTAGCATTAACTGGAAAAGCAACTACATCTTTATCATTTACATACTTAGCATCTTTCATACCACCCATTGTATTTGTTAATTCAATAGCGAAGAAGATAGTATTTACATCATACTCTAATTTAGTTAGAATTAAGTCTGTTAAGAACTTATGTTCAGCTCTATTAAGGAAGAAGTTATACTTTGCTTCTTTTAATGAATTAACAAAGTTATACCAAAGAACCTGAGCTTCTTTATACAACTCATCTTTCTCTTCGTCAGTTTTATCTTTACCAACATTAGAACTCATATAGTTCTCAACATCAGCAACTTTACTATCAAGAAGAGATTCTTCTTGAAGACTTAGAATTAAGTGTTCAACACCTTCATTTGTGATAGATAATTGTGGTTTTACTGTATTTGTTTCGATTTTGTCCATATTTTATTTTTATTTTTATTTTAAGTCTTGATTAAAGATTCTAAACTTTCTAGTTTATCTTTAGCATCTGTATATTTACCAATCCATTTATCTTGTTCTTCCAATAAATCGGAATGCTCTCCAATAGCCGATAGATTATCATTAGATAAATATAGTTCTAAAGCAGCATCTGCTTCAGCCATGTCCGATTGATATTTAAGTCTAAGAGCCTTTATATATTTTTCGTTTTTCATATTTTATTTTTATAATTATGCTATAAATTCTTCGTCAATTTTAGCATCTTTCTTTTGCTCTTTGTATAACTCTTCCACTTTATTAGCTCTTGCTACTTTTTCAACACCATATTTATTAACGATTGATGAAAAGGTATTTAGGTCTGTTTTTCCTAATTTGATTTTTCCAGTCTCGACATTGATATTAATTTTATCAATTTCTTGTTCAATTAAAATTGTAATTGATTCTTCGTCAAATACCATCATTAAATCTTCATTGATAGATACCATTATTTCTTTTTGTAAAAGAAATGCAAATTTTGGTGGAATTACTGATACTTTAATCAGTTCTTTTTGTTTCTCATCTCCCTCAAATTGAAATTTGACAGAAACTGGAAATGCTTTTTTGTTAAATACTTCAAAGAATGTTGATATTGTATCCTCTGACAACTCGTAGAAATTATCCATATATTATTTTTTATTTGTTTTTTATTATAAAAAATATTCGAGGAAAAGTTTAGTTAGAGAAATAAAATAAATAATAAAATAATAGAAATAACTGAAATTGTTGGCAATATTTTATATCTGATAGTATCATAATACTCATTACTCTTAAATAAAGAAAAACCAATAATTACAAGATATGAATATTTATCAACTTTTTTAACTTCATAAAAATCATATAACTCTTGTAAACCCTTAGTGTTCAAGAATTTAGACAATTCTGTAGTATATTCTTTTACAGAACTTTCAGCTATCTTATCAATATCAGCCTTTCTTAGATTATAAGGTTCTCCTATAACTTCATCAGGAATATTTATAACATTATAGATTCTCCAAGCATTATCAATTCTTGCACCAAATGTTTGTTCTAATTCGGCCTTAATGGATTTAAGAGACTTTTTATATTCTCTAAAAACACTTATTTTTTTAAATAGAGATATTCTTTTCATTTGTATTATATAATTTATATATCAATTAGTTTAGTTCCTATGCTGGCTTTTCAGTTCCTAACGGTTTCTCTTCTTTTTTAGTCATTATGTGCATTACTAAATCATCAACTGTATCAACATTCTTGTTAATTGAGTCTAATAAGTGAGCAATTCTATCCAATTTATGTAAAGCACTTTCGCCTTTACCATCAACAGGTCCTTGATTACCTTTCTTAGCCCAAACTTCTCTCTGACCACCACCTGGTTTTTCACCAACATTTGGACCACCTCCACCTCTTGGTGAATCAAGTAGTTTAGAAAATACACTACTTCTTTTTTCAAGAACGGTCAACATATTATTGAACATCTTAGAGTCCATTGACGAAAGTATTGCAATATTTCCAGTAAGTTTTCTTATCATGTTGACTTTCTGACCATCAACTGATTTAATAGCTGAACTAAACTTATTAAGTGATGAGGCCAACTTATCAAATGCACTAGCCATTTTATTCATACCTAAAGCTGCCCTTGAAACCGGATCTAAACCAAACGCACTTAAAATACCGCCACTGGAAAGTGAGTCATCTTTACTAAGATATCTAACTAATTTGGCAAAATCTTTAATATTAGTAGCCATATTTTTTACATAACTAGGATCTATCTTATTTTCAAAGAATTTTTTATTCTTCCATAAAATACCAGCAGTCATTACCAACTGATTTACAATCCTATTAACGGTTCCAACATCAGCTGCTCTAGTAGTTTCGATAGAGTAACTACCAAATCTACCAAGACTCATAGTTTTAACCTCTTTAATAGTAAGAATCTTATCAAGTATTCTAGTTAATTTAGCATAATTTTCTAAGTTCCAATGTAGATCATAAACCCAATTTCTATCTAATTTAAATTTGAAAAACTTTTGATTAATATGTAAAATTCTAGCTGTTTCAACAATTTGACTAACAACTCTATTAACAATAGAAACATCTTTCATCTTTCTTGTTGTAGTAGTAGTAGTTGACGCACCAACTCCCATAAATCCACCAGATTTGATAGATGTTTTTTCATCAAATCCTAACATCTTATCTAATTGTTGAGTTATAGATGCAAACCCTATAACATTTTTACCCAAATTAGTAACCCAAGACTTATCTAACTTAAATTTAAAGTATTTCTGAGCACTCCACAAATACATAGCTGACATAGATATAGACTTGATAGCGCCTTCAAGAACTTTAGAATACATCTTAAATGTGAAAACACTAAATCCTCTTTCTTCAATTTCACCAAAAATATCCATAAATCCTACTATAGATAATTTAACACCGTTGGCCCAAGCCTGACTAGGGTATGCTGTCCAAGCATCAGCACCAATAGTATTGAAAGCCCAAGCCGCATCTGTTAATGAGTAAGCTAAAGCTCTAACACCATAAGACATACCATCAACTACCTCAGTACCAGATGTAAACCAACCAGTATCTTCACTTAATGATTTGAAAACAGGAGCAAAAGCGTTAAGAGCAGCACCAACTCCTTTACCCCACTTCTCAGAAGGATAACCCTCATCAAATGTAGATTTATTAGCAGCAAATATGTCAGCTGCGTCAATAATACCCTTAGATATAGTTATGATAGCTGCACTCATTTTTTTACCTCCACTAAACGGGAAGTCAACTAACATCTTATAAACAGGAGCAAAAGCACCAATAGCTAAACCAACTCCTTTGGACCATTTTTCAGAAGGACCATTAATAAATGCTGCTGAGTTATTAGCAAAGAATCCAGCCGCATCAATAATACCACCAGAGACAGTAATAATAGCAGCGGCGAAATCAGCTGGACTAACACCTCCTCCACCAAAAATGGATAAAACACCACTAGTCATTAACATTGAGTAAATAGGAGAGAAAGCTCCTAATGCGATAGCTATACCTTCAGCCCATTCTTTAGTAGGTCCTTTAGTATATTTACCTTTTTGTAATATTATAGAAGCATCAACAATAGACTGAGCAATTAAACTAACGGCTTCAGCACCCGCTTCTAATGCCAACCATCCAAATCCTAAAGTACCTACTATAAACGAACCTAGTAATAAAATAGCTAGTCCAAATCCACCCATAACAAGTCCAGTACTCAACGCCCACCATAAAGGAGGACCACCAACATATTTACCTTTACTCAATATTTTAGATGTTTCAACTATAGTCTCAGCTACTCCTAATATAGCAACAGCACCCGCAATCATAGCGATAGCTCCAATACCGGATATTGCTATAAGACCTAAAGCAACCATAGCCAATGCAAACGGAGCCATAGCAGCTACAACACCAAGAGTCCAAAGAATAGGAGGATATTTATTATATTTACCCATCGCTAGAATATGTGAAGTTGCAACAATTGCTAAGGCAACAACCAGAACCATAGCTCCACCCGCCAAAATAGCTAAAGCACCAAACCCAGACATAGCGATACTACCTAAAACAAGCATTGCTGGAATAAATGCCAATAGTGATAAACCAACACCTAATGCCCATTTCCAATCTGGATATTTTTTATAATTACCCATCGCTAAGATATGAGATGAAATCATTATAGCAAGTGATATAATAACTATTAACAATGCTCCCATAATAGCATCTTTAACACTAACTTTCATTTTACTAAGAGCTAACATAGCAACTCCTATCGCAATAACCGCTATAGCCAAAACAATACTAAATAGTGCTATCTTCAACATCTTCATAAAATCTATAACTTTTGTTTTAGATAATATTTCAGAAGACAACCAAATAGCTACAGAAACCGCAACAAAGAAGAGAGGTAATTTAAAAACATCTTGCATCTTCATTTTAGAAACCGCTTTTATTATAAATTTAGCAGCAAAGGAAATAACAACAAATATAATAGCAATACCAAGAGCTGTTAAAAACTGAGAAAATCCTATTGGTTGAATCATAGAAAAAGCATGTGATGAAAGAGCAATCGCATATGAGATAGCAACAAGAATAACAGGTATTCCAGCAGCGGCAACTAACATTTCAACTGGAGTTAACCCTTTGAAAGCAGTCATTAATTTTCTAATTCCAAAGGCAATTATAGTAAATGCCAATGCAATAAATATAGTTGTAAAGAACTGACCAAGACTAATTGGTCTAACTAATTGTAAGGCGTAAGATGATAAAGCGATACCTAAAGCGATAGCAGGTAATATCAAAGGCAAGAATATAACAGACTTTGATAAAGCTGCCATTCCAATCCCTTTAAATGCTTGTAATAATTTTCTTATACCAAATGATATAACGGTGAAAGCCAAAGCTATAAATATAGTTGTAAACATTTGACTAAATCCAACTGGCTTAACTAACTGAAAAGCCCAAGATGCAAAGGCGATACCTAAAGCAATCGCGGGTAATATCATAGGTAAGAATAAAACACTTTTAACAACTTCCAGGAATGACATACCCTTAAATGCTCGTATCAATTTATATATAGCCGGTGATAAAGCAGAGAATCCAACACTTATTAATATTATAGTAAACATTTTAGTAAATGTAACTGGAGTAACCATTGATAATATCCAAGAGGAGATTGTAATACCAAGTGAAATAGCTGTAATAGCTATAATAAAATTCTTAGAATCTTTCTTAGCATCAAACCCAACTTGTTTTAATACGGTATGAACTTTAGCAAAACCTATAGCCAATAAAGGAAGAGCTATAGATAAGGCAATAACAGATAGGAAATTAACTTTACCGACAAGATTGAAGGCGATACCCAAGGCTAAAACGGCAACAGCAAGTAACAAAATAACACCGATTCCTTCTTTGAAGTTTTTTTGTTTTTGTTTGTCTTTACCAAGTCCTTCAGCAGCATCAGCACCTTTACTCTTACTTTTGCCCATCTTCATTATAGTTTGTTGATTAGCAAGTATTTGTTTACTATCTTTTTGTAATTGCTTTACACCAGCGTTAATCTCTTTTATTTCTTTTATAAAATTACCACCTTTCATCGCTTTAGCAGTAGCAGATGAAGCCTCACTCTTACTCTTAAGAGAGTCTGAAATATCTTGCAGGGCAATTGATAAATTATTTAAAGAATCCAATAACTTCTTATCCATTTAGAAATATAAATTTTACAATGTATATATAAAATATAATTATTCTTCTTAATATATAAACTATAGAAATCAATGATAATATGATGAAGATAAGAAGGTTAATAGAACATTATTTATTTAACAAATCAGTTAAAGAGATGGAATTAGACAAAATTTTAGATAAGGTCTTAAAAAAAGAAACTCTTACATCAAGAGAAAAGGGATTTATTGAGTTATACAATTCAACCCAAGAAGTAATCATGAAAGACTATTTATATCTTTCAAAAAACTCTACTTTTAAAAAGATAACAGAGATACTAGAAATTGGTAAAAAGATAATATGTGATTTACACGATAGAAATGGTAAGATAGGTCTTGAAATAATAGAAATTGTAAATAACTTTGAACAGGAAACCTGCATACTAACTCTAAAAGGAGGTGAAAAGCACAATCTTCATGATAAGTTCCTTTATAATTTAATATATAACATAGAGAAGGATCAATATTCAATTGAAGAACAAGATGAATACTTCGAAAAAATACCTACTGAGAATGAAGATTAAAAGTTTTAGAAAATTTATAAACGAAGAAATATCAGGTACTGAGTTAGTAGGACCAGTTGGTCCAGCTTATGGAGAAACCAGACTTCAAAATAAGACCGTTACTTTCCATGATACCAATGTTATTCAATCGGATATAGATAATAAAATATACACAATAGATGAATATAATAATGTCTATGGTGACTATCTTAAATCCGGTGGAAAACCCCTACCAGAAGGATTTAATCGTGAAAATTTAAACAAAATACTCGATTTTTTATCAGGTAAGTAATTATATTCAATATATAATTATATGGATACAATATATTGGTTTACCGGACAACCCGGACACGGAAAGACAGTACTTTCAAACTTACTTATCAAATACCTAGAAGAAAAATACAACAAAAAAGTATTTCATGTAGATGGTGATGATTTAAGAAGTTTAACTAACAATCAAAACTACTCAAAAGAAGGTAGATATGAGAATATCAAAAGAGCTCAAAGTATCGCACAATACATACAAAACAAAGGAAATGATGTTGTTGTGTCTTTAGTAGCTCCATATAGAGAACTAAGAGAAGAATTAAAATCGAGAACAAAAGTTGTAGAAATATATGTACACACGACCAATATAAGAGGACGTGAGAAATTTCACTCAGATGAATACGAATCTCCTGTAGAAAACTACATAGATATTAACACCACGGATGAAGAACCAGAGTTTACAATCAAAAGACTTATAGAGAATTTAGATTTACCTTGGTCAAAGTCAAATCATGGTGGACTACCAACCAATAATAAAGATAAAAAAAGAGCTATTTTCATTGGAAGATATCAACCATATCACAATGGACATATTCAACTGATTGAACAAAAATTAAAATCTGGAGTAGGAGCTTTAATAATGATTAGAGATATCGAACCAGATGATAAAAATCCATTCACAACTCAACAAACAGTTGATATGATAAGAAAGTATCACTCATCAAAAGGGGATGATGTTGAAGTTATAATAATACCGGATATAGAATCAGTTAATTATGGAAGAGGAGTTGGATATGAAATAAATGAATTCACACCACCTGATAACATAGGCAACATATCAGCAACAAAGGTAAGAGATTGTATAAAAGAAGGAGATGATAGTTGGAAATTAATGGTTGATGAGTCAATCCAAGAAGATATAAAAAAATACTTACTAAATGAGTAAAGAAAAAACTTATCAGATAAGATACAACACAAAATCAAGTTCAGATAAAGATACTTGGAGATTAATATGTGAAAATGAAGAAATATTAGTATCTAATATATTTATAAAATCAAAAGTAATAACAACAAAAGATTTTATTGAGGAACTTGGATGGAAATATCATGTTACATGCATAGGAGTTCTAAAAATTGAAAATGGAGTAGCTTATATAAATGAAGTAGACAACTCAACAAAAAGACATATACTTAAAACCTTATCATATAGAATACTCGGAACATCAGTTACTGTAATTGGTGCTTATTGTTTTGGTTTGTCAATAGAGATGTCATCTTTATTAGGAATGAGTGAATTGTTAATAAAACCATTAATTTACTTTTTACACGAGAGATTCTGGTTCAGGTTTATAAAAATCAAATAACAAAAAATGTTAGTATCACATCTATATAAATTTATTTTTCTCAAATCATTAAAAACAGCTGGAACAAGCACTGAAGTCTTTTTAGAACAATATTGTATATCTAATATTGAGGAAAGTCATAAAAGAGGAGCTATTGCAACTGAAGAAGGCATAATAGGTAAAAGAGGTAAAAAAGGAACATCACTAACATCCTATGGTGATTATTGGAATCACATGAAAGCAAGTGTATTAAGAGACTCATTAGGTAGTGAGACATTTGATAACTACACTAAAATAATAAACATTAGAAATCCATTTGATATGTTAGTGAGTAACTACTTTTTCAAACCATTTTATGATGTTTATAGTGGAGGAGCAATCCTAACTTTCAAAGAATTTATAATGACAACTAACATACTAATCGAACTAACAGATAAACACAATAGATTTATGTTTATTGATGGAAATTTTATAATTGATGAGGTAATTAGATATGAAAATTTAGAAAATGACATAAATGGTTTAATCTCTAAGTTACAAATGCCAATATCCAAAAGATCTCTCGGTCATTATAAAAAGTCAAAAAGAAGAGATGAAACGAGTCATTACTCATCAATGTATGATTCAGAAACTAGAGAGTTTGTTGAAGAAGGAATGAAAGAATATTTAGAAAGGTTTAATTATAAATTTGAAAATAATTAATTTTAAAAATTAATATATAAAAGAAAAATACAAAGATGATAGTTAATTTTAATAACCCTAAAAATCCAGCAATTACTAAAGTAACCGTTAAAAGAGTGGTTGATAACAATGAAAAGAAAAAAGTTACAGCTCACGTAAATGAATTTAGTGGTAAAATTACTTTATGGGAAGGTGATGTTGCTTATACAGCTATTGGTCAATGGACTGATACAGATGTGCAAAATAGACTTTTGGAAATTTATAATAATAACTAATTAAATTAGTCTTTCTATAATTTTCATCTCTAATAAGTATTCATTCATAACATTTTCAATTGAAAATTTGGAATAATCTTGATTTTTATCGAATTTATAATCACCATTATAGATAGATTTTAAAGCTGCTCTATAATCTTTATAATCTATATCCTCCCATTCAGATTCCTTTGAATAGATTAAAACACTATCAAAACTTTGTTCTATTTGTATTGGAAAGGCTTCAATCAGACAAGCATTACTAGTGTTAATAAAATCCATATATCCACTTATTTTAGAGTTGAAGCAAATAATATCTTTTTTAAGAACGGCTGCGTATAAAAGTGGTATACAAAATCCCTCCATATATGATAAACAAATATAACAATCGATTCCTTTTCTAATTGACATCAATTCTTCAATTGATAAAAAATCTCTTATTATTATAATCTCTGGTGAGTTCTCATTCTTTTTTATTAAACTCTCAACGTCATTATGATACTTACCTTCAGAAATTTTAATAACTAATCTAACATTATCATTATTAGTGAATGTTTTATTAAAATGTTTTATAATATTTACCACATTCTTTCTAGGTATTCCGGTTGTCTCTGAATAAAATGTATATTTTTTATCTGTAAACTTATCATTAAAATAAGTATTATTTGAATCTAATAAATCTGTGTAGTAATAGTTTGGTATTACAGAAATTGGAGATATAACTCCATTATCAAGTAATATTCTCTCACAATTGGTAGAAGGAGTTATAATTAAATCATAGGTATTAAACTCATTTATGGTTTGTTTATAAAATCTTGTACCATCCACAGGTTGTATCAGAATACACTTTTTGTATCTATCTCTATGAGGAACTTTCTTTAAGTAATGTTGTAGTAAAACATCACATCTGACTGAATTTATAGTGTAATATTTACTTAAAAAATCAGATATATCTTTATTTATTTCTTTAAGAGAGTGACCAAATACATCTTTAATATTAATTCTCAAAATTAAAATTCTTTTTTATTAATATAAAGGAATTAACTATTTGTTTTACCTGAATTTGAAATATATAATTCAAAGGCTTTTGTCAATTTAACTTTGTGTAAATTCTGTCTCTCTGTAAATTTTTTAACAAACAATACAATCTCATCAACTTGATATGAGTTTTTAGGAGCTGGAATCTTAGACTTATTTGGAATAGCCGGCATTTCTTTAATTTTTTTACGACTAGGTAAATCAGAAACCTTATTCAAAGTCTCTTTTTGTTTTTCTGCTTTAGTATTTGAGTTTTTAATTATACCATCGGTGTATCTTTTAAGACTAAGCATCTTATTTTTAGAATTTTTCTTAATATCAACCACATCATTACCTATTAACTTATCAGATATGAAAAGAGATAGTTCTTCCTCACTAAGAGAGTTATAATCATTTAATATTTTATTTCTTTTTATTAAATTAGAATTAAGATCATCTATTTTTTTCTGAGTTTTTTTAATTAAAGCTTGGTCCGTCAATCCCTCAATTGATTTTTCAAATTCACTAATACTATTTTGAATCTTATGACACTCCATAGATAATGTATTTCCAGCGGATCTAATACCATCAATCTCATCTAATATAGAATTTATGATATCGGAACTATATTGTTGATTATCTTCAAAATATGAAGTAGAATTTCTTTTAACCGGAGTTATATCAGGTCTTGTTGCTTTTACCGATTTTTCCATATCTTTTATTCATTAAATCTTTTTTTTATTGGTAAATCAATACCTGGTATTAGAATTTTTGGAAAATCACCAGCTGAAATTAACATAGATCTTCCAATATTTGTAGAAAAGTTTATTCCTTTACTCAGTTCTTTATATTCTTTAACTTTAAAAAAGAAACTAAAAATTTTGGTTGTTAGTATAACTTCTGTTGCTTCAATTCCCATTTTTTTAGCATACTCTTCATTAGATGCTGAAACTCTGAGTATACCACCAACTTTAGGTTCAATTGTCAAAATCGGTCCATTTTTACCTTTTTGTATTTGAACACCACCAAGATCCTCAACTAGACCCCATGTGTCAGCTACAAATCCTTCAATATCGGTCACTTTATTTAATTCATATGATGTTCGTCTATCATCATCTGAATTAATTCTTGATATAAACATACCACTTGCTACTGTCGCCACACTATTATTTGGTTGTTCCTCCATAGTTTATATATTAATATTTTTTACTGTTAATGCATCAAAAGCATTATGATAAGTTAATCTCTTAACACCATCATATCTTTCAATTATGTGACAACTATAAGTCGCATAAACTGATGGAATTCTAACATTATTTATGGTTATAATAAAATTAGATCCTGAAGATCCACCAATATAAGCGCCATTTATACCAAATGTATTACCAGGTAAATAATACTTACCACCGGTATTTATAGAAACAGATGAAACGACACCACCTGACACAACTACATCAAAAGTGGCTCCAGTTCCACTAAGACTTGATGGTCCTGTAGGTGTTAATCCAGTGTAAGTTCCATTTGTTCCAGCAATAGAAGTTGTCAATGTATAAGTTAATATCTCACCATTATATGTTGTAAAATCAACTGAACTTATTTCGGTTTCAATTATATTTTGTTTAAAATTTCTGTCAATAATATTGCTAAAAAATTTATTTGTTACTATTTTATTATAACTGAAAAGCTCCTGTACATTATTATCATCAAATCCATCACTAATGTAATTATAGGTGAAAGAGTATCCTATACTATTATTGGTAAAAAGATTGTATATAAGGTTACCAGAAAATGAATAAGATATTAAATTATACATAAATTCATTACCAATCTGATTATCCACAAAATCAGATTCTATAAAATTACCACCTCGGGTATTTCCAAAATTTCTATCAGATCCAAAATAATTACCTATAACATTTCTTTGAAATCCAGCACGAATGTCATTTGAAGGTCCTGTTAATGTAGAATTACCAAATCTATTTCCGATTTTATTATGTTGAAATTCTCTTCTTATCTGGTTAAATCCAGTAATATCTCCTATAGAATTTAAAACAAATCTAGGACCCATCATATTAGGCCAACCACCATTACCACTATTACCAACAAATAGGTTTCCAATTTTATTACTTGTAGAAGATTTACCAAAAGAGTTGTACCAAATTTCATTTCCTAATTGATTCCATTGAAAGATTTTATCAAAAATATTAAAAATAACATTATCTCCGAATATGTTATTTTTAAATGAACCGGCCACTAAATTACCACCATCTTCACCACCAGAACCGGCTGGATAATTAAAATCATTACCAAAATAATTTCCAATTTTATTACTTATAAAGTCTTCTTTGGTAGTATTTCCAGTAGGAGTATAAATAGAGAAGAATAGATTTTGTTTAGCTCCAAAATAGCTTCCGATTTCATTATGTTGAAACCTAACACCAATATCATTACCTTCAAAGAAGTTTCCGATTTCATTATGTTGAAAGTATCTATCAATAGTATTTAATCTAAAGTTATTACCGATATTATTATCCGTGAAATCTTTACCTATTGTATTACCAAGTGTAGTAGATCCCATTAAATCACCTATGACATTTCTAGCACAACCAATGTTGATAAAGTTACCAATAAATGAATCACCAATATGATTTGACTCAAACCCATCTTTAATGTTATTAAACATAGTAGTAAATGATAACACATTTGATAAAAAATATTTACCTATTGTATTTGAATAGAAGAAATACGGAATAGTATTTCCAGTAAAATCGGTATCTATATCATTATTTCGGAATAGATTTCCAATTGTATTAAAATTGAAATGTGGTTTTATAGTATTAACCGAAAAGTCATCACCAATAGTATTAGTAGACATACAATCACCACCAAATTGGTCAGTATATGCAATGTTAAACACAAATGCATGTCCAATTGTATTGAAGTTAAACTTAGTACCAATTAGGTTACCACCGTTTCCACCACCACCATTTATATCATACCCGAAATAGTCACCAATTCTGTTATTATTAAAAAAGTCTTTGATTCTATTGGAAAATGGAATTGGGAAATAAAAATTAGGAGTCGTCTCATCGTTTCCAAAATAACTACCTATTACATTATACTCAAATGCATATCCTATTTCATTTTTAAGGAAGTAATCTTTAATTTGATTACTTTTAAATCCTTGACCGATTCTATTAGACTTAAATGAATGTCCAATAACATTCTTTTCGAAGTTTGCACTATTACCATAAACACTTGATGTTCCAATTACATTTAACTTGAAGTCATTATCAATATCATTTTCTAAGAAGTTATCTAGAATATAATTAGATTCAAAATTAATACCAACATTATTATATTCGAAGTTATCTTGTATTTGATTTAATTTGAATTTCAATTTAGTATTATTACCAACGAAATCATCTCCAATTATATTATCAGTATTTAAATCTCCTAAGTTATTATTTGTAAAGTTATTTGATATCGTATTTTGTGCAAAAATGTTCCCAATTTTATTAGAATCGAAACGATTACCAACAATGTTCAATAAACAAAGATTACCAATAACATTATCGACACAATTTTTACCAAAAATATTAATAGTAAATTCATCTCCAATATTATTATTAGTAAAGTTTGAATCCAGTAAATTAAATTTGAAGTCTTCTCCAATAATATTACTATAGAAACCATCATTAATCAAGTTTTGAAAGAATCCATTTCCAATTTTATTAGCTTCGAAGTTTTCAAATAGAATATTATCATTAAAGAAGTTACCTATCCTATTTCCAAAGAATAATGTTTTAATATTGTTACCAAGATTATTACCATTTATATCAGTACCAAAATAATTACCAATAACATTATCATAGAAACTAGCTGGTCTTACATAATTACCTATAAGATTATTTTTGAAATAACTACCTATACTATTTCCATGAAAGTCATATCCTATTAAATTGGATTCAAAATAATTTTGTATCTCATTAGAGTAAAAATCATAATCTATATAATTTTTTTGAAAACTATTTTGTATCTCATTTAACTTAAAATTATTTTTTATATTATTATTAGCAAAAGTATTACCTATTGAATTGCTGATAAAGTCATTTTTTATTATATTAGATCTAAAGTTATTACCAATATTATTATCATAAAAGTTCAATCTAATATTATTAGAGTAGAAACCATCATCTATATTGTTACCATTATTATTTTTACCACCAAAAAAAGATTTAATAGTATTTTTTTCAAAACCATTTTTAATTTTGTTATTAATGAAATCACTTCCACTGACATAATTATATGTTCCACTAATATCATCATAAACAGTATACCTTGAATTCCATAATGTACCATCTGGTGAAAAACCTCCAGTATAAGAACTCTCAGATACTGAGTTGTAGAAACCATCATTAAGCACATCACCAGTTATTTCTAAAACACCAGCTGATATAATATCAACTTCGAAACCACCATCGGTTTTAGTAAAATAAACAGTAGAGCCAATATCTAATCCGGTTATTGGATCTATCTCTGTTCTTTCATATGAAAATCCACCACCAAAAGAACCTGGTGTAAATCTAGTAAACATAACTCTATAATATTGGTTATTAACAACATCAAACATAACAAGTTCTTCAAGAATAATTTTATCTCTAAAATCACCTCCAAAATAATCAAGTGAGGTAGAAAATAAATTAAAATTTCTACCCGAAATGTTACTCAAATCATTCCACCCCCATTTAGTATTATCACCAAAATTATTATCATAGAAATTATTTCCTATTTGATTATTAAAATAATTACAGAATGTGTCATTATAACTAAAATTATTTCCTATTTGATTGGATGAAAATTCGTTATTTGTTTTATTATATCGAAAGTCAACTCCTATTTGATTACCATAGAACTCTCCTCTGATTATATTACCAGTGAATGAATCACCAATGTTATTGTTATAAAAATTTGAATTATAAAATATATTTCCAATAAAACCATCTCTGATTATATTACTAGTAAATCTAAAACCTGAATTACTATCTAAAAAATCAATAGTTCCTATCTCATTCTCCTCAAATTTAGATCCTATTTGATTATCTCTAAAGAAATTATATATTTTATTAGAATAGAAAGATGTTCCAATAGTGTTATCTCTAAATGTTCCCATTATTTTATTTCTATTAAAACATTTAGGTATAAAAATAACCGAAATTATATCAGATACTCCAATTGTATTGAAAGAGAATCCTCTATTAGTGTCCTGAGAAAATGATTGTTCCAAACTATTAATATAATTATCAGTAAATCCATTTCCTATTTGATTACTTTTGAATACTCCAAAAATGGTATTTCCTTCAAAGTTATTATCTATTCTATTGTCATTAAATTTAGAACCACTGATAACATCAGCACCACTATTTCCATAAATAGTATTACTATTAAAATAATCACCGATAAAATTACCAGTAGAACCTATAGGTAGAGTATTATCAAAAGAGTAATTTCCAATAGTATTGGAAATAGATTCTCTACCAAAAACTATATTTGAAAGAACAAATCCTGAACCATACAGAACCCCCTCGTGATTATTAATAAAGTTATTTTTAGACAAAACTTGACCACTATCTATTATTTCATAATCAAAATCAAATGTATATCTACTAGCCCAGTCACCAGCATCGGATTGACCAACATAAACTTCTTTCCAATCACAATATTGAGAGTAATCACCAGGATTACCTGATCCAATTAATAGAACAGAAGCGTAATATTCAAAAGATTCAGCTGAGAAGACAGTAGCTGCAAAACTAGAATCTATCAGAACATCAATAAGTATATCGCTATAAATAGTAGTAACTTTAACTCCTACCTGTGTAAAATTATTAATCTCTATAAGAATGATATCACCTACAGAAAGTTGTGTAAGGAATGCAGTACCATTACCATTAATGACTCCCGTTGTGCAATCATAATCTGTTATAACACCTGCTAATCTTTTATCAGCATGTGATGAGATTGTATCTCTATTATATGATTGATATCTTTTATATAAAACATTTCTATGATCATAGTCTGTTCTGTTTCCATATTCATCAACTCTTTCAATTATTGTACCCATTGATATACCATCGGACCCAATTGATTGTTGAGTAACATCATATTTAATTGTATCAAGTGGCCAGTTTGGTTGATAAGCATCAACTACTAATGAGTTACAAGACAAAGCAGTAACCAATATTGGTTCAACTGGACCATAAGATGCAGTTGAGGTTCTTATATTACCATCCCAATAATAATCAGGAGCTAAATAAATGGTTTGATAGTCTGTTATTAAATAGTTAGATGCTGTTCCTAATGAGTTTGAAGCAATTAATCCTAATAAAACAGAATGTGTGACTTCAGTATAAAAGCTACCACCTGTAAGTGAGAATAATGAATCAACATATTGTTTATCAATTAATGAATGTGTAACAAATGTAGGGTTATAATCTGCCGTATAAACCAATCCTTCTAAATTACTGATAGTTACTAAACCAGACTCACCTGAGATAGTTATTGAAGAACTAGCAGATACTATATCCACACCAGAATCTCCGAATATTTGAACAGTACCAGTACCAGCATCTAAACTTATAAGATCCGCCTCAACATCAAAAATAGAAGATGTAAAGTAAAGACTATTAAAGTTTTCAATAGTTAAATCATAACCTTCACCATGTAGGAGTGTATTTTGTGAAATAGTACCACCCAACGCAATAACACCAGATGAAACCTCACTTAAACCATTTGTAGCACCAACAGCATTGATTAATGAGTCAACATATTGTTTATCGACCAGTGAATGTGTAACAAAAGTAGCGTTATAATCGGCTGTATAAACTAATCCTTCTAGGTTAAAAGTTGTAATATTTCCTGATGTTGCTGATATTGTTAATACATCATTAGCAACTAATACAATATCCTGACCTGAAATGATTTGAATAGATCCTATACCCGAATCTAAACTTATAAAGTCAGATTCAACATCAAAAACTGAAGAAGTGAAATAAAGATTATCAAAATTAGACATTATCAAATCATATTCTTCACCATGTAAAATTGTATTTTGTGAAATAGTACCACCTAAAATAGCTGTCGCTCCTATTAATGACAAACCATTATCAACTGACAAAGAAAAAACTGAACCAGAATCTCCAACAATCACCCAATTAGTTCCATTACTTTCAAATATAACACTATCATATTGATTAAGTGTTTTTGTAAGAACACCATCAATAGTTTCAGATGAAGTAGTATCAACTGTTATTACTCCAGTATCACTATTTTTAATTACATATATTTTACCAGCTGAACCTACAGCTGTTGGTAAAGTTACATTAAAAGTACCTGAAGTACATTCTATAAAATAATCGTCTGAAGATATTGAATATGTTGTTGTTATACCAACATATGGAAATGTTATACCACCTTGGGATATTAAACCGCGTCTTGTTACGAATTCTTGATTCATTTATTATTTTTCTTTTTTCACTCTCCAAAAGAAAAGCCATGAATAGATAAAATCTAATCTATGTATATATAAATTTCATGAATCCATATTTAAGAAATTATAACCTATAAGAAAAAATATTATATAATTCTTATACCTGTTTTAATATCCCAAGTATATGCAGTTACTATAGCATTTAAACTAATAACACTACCTGAATTGGTAACAGAAAAGTCTATATCATTCGTATCAAGTCCTAAATCTGTAGTAGATGTATCAGTATATTGAACTAAAGCACTATCAAATATAGCCATAACTGTACCCATTCTACTTCTAGTTCCACTATCTCCGAAAACATAATAGTCAAAATAAACTCCACGTCCTAAAGTGTTACTAAATGTGGCCACAACTGATGTACTTGAAACACCTAAAGATAGTGTTGTATTTAATAAAATACTACCATCGATTGTTAATAAATAACCATCGAAAGTAAGATTTGTTTGAGCAATTGCTTGGTCTGTTGATGAACCAGTTGCTGCTAATATTCTATAGTCTGCTGGATTTATTATAGCATTAAATCCTGTTCCAGAAGTACCATCTATACCATTTACTCCAGAAATTCCACTTGTTCCGTCAGTTCCGGAAGTACCAGAAGTACCGTCAGTTCCACTTGTTCCATCAGTACCACTTGTTCCACTTGATCCATAAAATGTACCATCAACACCACTTGTTCCATCAGTTCCACTTGTTCCATCGGTTCCACTTGTTCCATCAGTTCCACTTGTT
>Ga0114969_10000178_pt1 | contig 53291 bp, 56 predicted proteins | sample M_130807_MF_Meta_FD_87316 | JGI IMG/M metagenome (GOLD analysis project Ga0114969, IMG submission 87316) | Freshwater microbial communities from Lake Montjoie, Canada to study carbon cycling - M_130807_MF_MetaG | ecosystem: Environmental > Aquatic > Freshwater > Lake | place: Lake Montjoie... | reverse complement strand
TAAAAACCATTGTTTTGCAAATGAACTATACTATAATAGATAATATATGTATAGAAATGCAATTTATAATAGTAATGAGCAAGCTATTAAGTTATTTACCTGGGATGAAGATGGTAAAAGAGTCTTAAATACCGTTTCTTGTACTCCTTATTTATATGTCGACGATCCTCGTGGTGAAAAAACGTCTATCTTCGGTACTAAGGTGCGTAAGAAGTCGTTTAATACTGCATATGATAGATATAAATTTGTTACTAGCTCAGGTATCAAGAGATTATATGAAAACTTACCTGCTGAGCAGCAATACCTAATTGATACATTTTGTAATGTAAATGAAACACCTGAATTTACCAAATTACCGCTTAAAATTACCTATATTGACATTGAGACTTATTCTGTTGGTAGCTTTCCAAATATTGACGATCCGACTCATGTAGTTAATGTTATTACCTGCTATGATACTCTAAATAAGCAATATTTTACTTTTGGTTTAAAACCTTATATAAATAAGTCAGATAATGTAACTTATATTCATTGTAAAACAGAACGAGAGCTATTTACTAAATTTATAGAGTATTTAGCTGATGATTATCCTGATGTACTAACTGGTTGGAACTGTCTCGAAGAAAATCAGCATATCTGGCTCAAAGATAGAATTATTAAGATTAAAGATTTATCAAATAATTACGAGAGTAAACCACTTAAAACCCATGGTATTTGTATAAATAATTTTATGAATACAGGTAATAAAGATGAATATAAACTTACTACAGAGCATGGAGATCAAATAAGATGTTCTATAGATCATAAATTTATGGTATATACCTTAGAAAAAGGAAAATATAGTTGCTATAATGTGTTAACAAAAAATTTACAAACGCTAAGTGTTAAAGAAATAATAAAGCTTCAAGATACACATTATGTATATTTTACAAAATATCTTAATAACAATAAAAATAAAGATTTAACTTATCGCGATTTAATTGAAAATAGTGAACGGCTTAAAAAATATATTGTATCTACCAACCTTAATGTATATACATTTAATTTTACAAAAACAAAACGAATAAATAGTAGTTTTGATATTAATATAGATGAAATTATTAGTCCTGATATTTTAAAATTATTAGGTTTTATTTTTACAGATGGAACATTTTCCAAAACTGAAAATACATTTCGTTACACTAACAAGTATAAGAATGTTGTAGATAGTTATACAGAGATTTATAATAAAGAACACAATACAGATTTAAGTCTTTCACTAGAATGTAATACTGTCTTTAATGGTAAAGAGTTTCAAGCATATAGTAAACAAGTCCATAATAATAATAAATTAGGCATACTTTTTGAAATAATTTATAATGAAAGTTTAACCAAACAGCCTAATATTGAGTTAATATCCCGCCTTTCTTATAACCAGTTTATGTTATTTCTTAGTGGTATGATAGATGGTGATGGTTCCATTACTGCAGATGCTGTGCTATTATGTAATTATGATTGTGTAAAATATAGCTTTTTAAATGATTTACAAGAACTCTTATTGTGGAACGGTATTCAATCAAGTGTAAATACAGATACAACAATATTACGTATTGCTGCAAATACCTTAAACAAACAACACATCGAAACATTAAATTTATTTCAGCAAGAACGTAAAACTAGATTATCACAATTAAATTATAGACAAATAAAAAATACAGCATCTAATAATATCTCTTGGTATTCAAAGGATGATAAAGTTGTAGTAAGACTCAAGCCAGTACTAAAAACAGGTAATAATGTACAAATGTATGATATTACTACAGAGACACATACATTTTTATGTAAAGGCATACATACTCACAACTGTTCTGGCTTCGATATTCCATATATTGTTAATAGATGCGAACGTATTCTTAGTGAAGAGTATGTTAATATGCTATCTCCTCTCGGTAAAGTGCATTATCGTACGTTTATGGGTAAGTTTGGTAGGGAACAAAAGAGATACTTTTTGGATGGTATATCTGTAATTGACTATCTTGATATTTATCGACGTTTTTGTCTTAAATTGCGCGAATCCTATAAACTTGATGCAATTGGCGAATTAGAATTAGGTCAACGTAAGATTGATTACGGTGATATTGACTTAGCTACTTTATCTGATACTAATTGGCAGACATTTGTCGATTATAATATACAAGACGTTAATCTTGTTATTAAGTTAGAAGAAAAACTTCAGTATATATCCTTACTTCGTATGTTATCGGTTGTAGGTTTAACTACTCTTGAAGGAGCTATGGGTACTCTATCAGTTATTAACGGAGCTCTTGCAATTAAAGCGCGAGCTCGTGGTGAGATTATTTCAACGTTCATTCGATCTGAGAAACCTGGTCAGAATCCTGGTGCTTATGTTGCTACTCCTAAAAAAGGGTTTAAAACTAGTGTTGTATCGTTTGATGCTAACTCTCTATACCCGAATGTGATGATTTCCTTGAATCTATCGCCTGAAACGAAGATTGGTAAGATAGAGAAGACTAATACCGGTAATATTAATATATATCATGTATCTGGTAAGTGTTTTGAGTTATCCCCTGCAGCTTTTAGTACTTATATTAAGCAAGAGCAATGTGCGGTAACTAAAGCAGGATTTCTCTTTAGTCAGAAGAAGAGAGGTATTATTCCTGAGTTTCTTGACTACTATTACAATGAACGAGTATTAGTAAAGGAGTTATTGTTTAAAGCCAAGACGCAATTAAGTACTACTCCTAAAAATACTCCTGCTTATACTGAATTACAGTATGAAGTAGAGAGACTTAATACTAAACAGATGGTTATTAAGGTGCTTGTTAATAGTTGTTATGGATATATGGGTAATAAGCAAGCTCCTATAGGAGATGACGATATTGCATCGTCAGTTACCTTAACTGGTCAAGCTATTATTAAGCAAGCTGGTAAGATTCTGCAAGATTACTTAAAAATTAACTTTAATGTACTAGATGAAAAGGTACTAGATGAAAGTTGGGTATATTCTGATACAGATTCTTATACGGGTGATACTCAAATAGTTACTAATAGAGGGACATTTGACGCAGCAGCTCTATGGGATGAATTTATAAGTACATCAGTAAATCTTACAACTTTTGGACATGAAGTTCAAAAAATAAACGATTTAAATGTTTTATCATACGATAAAACTGAAGATACCATTAAGTTTAGAAAGGTTAAAAACCTAATTAGACATAAAGTGACTAAAGGTAAATATAAAATAACCGTTAATAATAAAAATATTACAATGACTGAAGATCACGGATGTATTGTAATTCGAAATGGTGATTTAGTTAGAGTGTCTGCTAAAGAAATACAAAAAGGTGATAAGATGATAGTACGTCGCTAATCTTGAATATAAATAATTAGCTGTATCTGTATATAAATAAGCTGTATCTGTATAAATATTTATATGACTACTAATATTCAATGCCAAGTATGCTTACGAACATTTAAGAGCCTTTCAACTACACATTTAAAAACACATAATATGAGTTTTGATGAGTATAAAGTTAAATACCCTAATGCAATCATCAAAAGTGAATTAACTAAGAGTAAAATGACATGTACACTTGAGAATATGATAAGAGTTCATGGTGAAATTAAGGGACCTATTGCATTTAATATATATAAACAAAAGCAGGCTTATTCTAACTCGTTTGAATATAAACAACAACGTTACGGCTGGACTAAAGAAAAATATGATGAATATAACAGCAGTAGAGCTAATACAAAGAAAAATAGTATAAATCGATATGGTAAAGAGTTAGGAGAAAAAAAATGGAGTGAATATTGTAATATTCAAAGATATGCAGGCGTCTCATACGAGTATTTTATTGTTAAATATGGAAACATTGAAGGAGCTGAGAGATATGAAAAAATGCTTGATAAAAAAATGCATCATAACTTTGCTGGTCATAGTAAAGTATCAGCTGAATTATTTGCGTTAATAGATATTGACGGTAATGGTTATTATGCACCAAAAACAGCTGAATATAAATTTAAAACATCTGCTATAACTAGACGATCTTTTTTTGTTGACTATTACAATCCAATACAGCGACGAGCTATAGAATTTTACGGTAATTATTGGCATAGTAATCCAGCAATATATACAACTGACTTTATAAATCGAAGTAAGCGTACCGCAAAAGAGCAGTGGGAATTTGATTCAAATCGTATTAGTAGTATTGAAAAAGAATTTAATATAAAAATACTAGTAATATGGGAGAATGACTTTAAAATGAAAAGAGAATTTACAATTGAGCAAGCTAAAGCATTTATATATGATAGATAATATTAAAAATTACGATATAGTTGAAGTTACATGTGTAGAACAGTTAGAAGATTTTGTAGATGAATATGTATATGATCTTGAAATGGAAGATAGTAATCAACCCTGGTTTTTTGCTAACGATATTTTAATTCATAATAGTTTATACTTTTCGTTAGGTTGCATAGAAGATAAGCTAAAACTAAAGAAAGATGATGTAATTACTGAAGAATTCTATAAAGAGGTAGAAAATATTGAGAATTACCTTAATACAGAGATAACTTCGTGGTCTAAGAAAGCTTTCCGTACTTTAGATAGTAGATTCGTATTTAAACGTGAGTGTATTGCTGATGTTGGCTTATTTTTACAGAAAAAACGCTATGTTTTGCATATCTTAGATGAGGAGGGTATTAAAGTTAATAAATTTAAGTATACTGGGGTAGAAGTCGTAAGAACTACTATGCCTAATGCAATTAAACCGTTTGCTAAGCAAATTATTGAGACTATGCTTATGAGTCAATCACTTAAGCAAACAAATGATATCCTAACTAGCGCATACAATGCGTTTAAGAACTTACCTGCAGAAGATATTGCTTTTGTTATGGGTATTAAGGGATATGAGAAGTATGCACCTAAATGTAAAGACTTTAATATAGCGACTCGTACTCCTATTCATGTTAAAGCAGCTTACTTGCATAATCATATTAATAAAATGCTTAATATTAGTACTAAGTATGAAGAGATTAATTCAGGAGATAAGATTAGATATGTATATGTTCAAAAACCGAATAAATATCAGATTGATGTAATTGGGTTTAAGTATACTTTTCCAGAAGAGTATATTGGGCTGTTAAAAATTGATTATGAGCTAATGTTTGAGAAAATCCTGTATAGTTCTATCGAAAGATTCTATGATAGTGTCAGCTGGCAAATTCGTAAGCCGTCGGATAACGTTACTTGTGAATTATTTGACTTATTTAGCCTTTAAATATTGCATTTTAGAAAAAATATATTAAAATAACTATATGTCAAACATGTTAACATTCGTAGACCAAATCGGCCGTACCGTAATCGGTAAACTAGTATCTGAGGACCAAAATACTATTGTAATTAATAATCCTGTTATTGTATTTGTCAATCCTAATCAAGAAACTGGACAAATTCAAGTTCAATCTTTTCCATATCTGTTTATGGAATTTATTGATAAGGATAGTAGGGATAAAAACAATTGGACCTTCCATAAGAGTGCTATTGCTATCTCAGACGTCACACTCGATTCATTAATTGTCAATCAATATAATAATATTAATTCTGCTGCAGTTGGTGCTCCGCTACAGTCTGGAGTCCCGCAGGGAGAAGCTGAAGTAATTCGCTTGTTCGAAGATTAATAACACCTCAACCTTGTGTAATTAATTACACAAGGTTTTTTTATGGTTAAAAATATATCAGTAGTTATAATATAAATATTAAACATATTATGCATATCTTAACTATTAGTGATGTTCATTTAGGAAGTCCTGTCAGTCAAAAGGATAAAGTCCTGCAAGTATTGAACTTCGACTTTAATACTTTAATTATTAATGGTGATTTATTTGATAGTTATTCGTTTAAAAGATTTGATAAAAAAGATTGGGCAATTCTAAGTAAAATCCGTAAATTAAGTAAATCACATGAAGTCATCTTAGTACATGGCAACCATGATGCTAATGCGGAATTTTTATCAGCTATTACAGGAATGGATTTTGTAGAAAATCATCTTTCGATTATTAATGGAACGAAATATTTCTTTGAGCATGGCGATAAATACGATCACTGGATTAAACACAAGCCATTTATTACGTGGTTTTTTACAGGACTGTATTATCAAATTCAAAAAATTGATAAAAACCATAATACTTCCCGAATGCTCAAACGAATGAGTAAATCGTGGGTTAAAGCAAAAGATATTGTCTGTAAAAAATTCGTAGAGAAGTATGGTGCTAAATATGATGTGCTTTTAGCAGGACATACTCATCATGCTGAAGTTAAATACATGAACAATTGCACTTACATTAATAGCGGGTCATTTTGTGAAGAAAAGTGTTCTTATGTGGAAATTTATGAGGATGGAACATTTTCTTTAAAATATCTTTAAACCTACTCAACCGATTACATAAGGTTTTTGATGGCCAAAAATATAACAGTAGTTATAATAGATATATGGATAAAGATATTAGAAGCGCACTAGATTCAATTAATGAAATTAACCCTTTTGCTACATGGTTAGATGATAATGCTCTAAGTACTGTTAATGGGTGGATTGATACTGGTAGTTATGTGCTAAATGCTATTATCTCTGGCTCAATTCATGGAGGTATTCCGAAAGGAAGAGTAACAATGTTAGCTGGAGAATCAATGTGTTTAACAAAAGATCAAAAAATTAAAGTATATGAAATGAAAACACTCTAATAATAGAATATAACGACGTAATATTTCATCCGAGAGAAACAGATACGTGGGCAACAACAGTTGCAGAAAGTATAAAGAAAGATAATCAAAAATTAACTGTAGCTAAAAATTTAGGTTTTGAATTATTTTATATTTGGGAAAAACGAGATATGGATATAGATTTATCAAATATTGTTAATATAATTAGACAAAGATATGACAATAAATCAAATTAAAGCAGAACTTCTCTATTTTTACGAATATACTGAATTAGCGAAACTTGTTGGTATAAGCAAGAGTACATTAGAAAAACTCAACGATAATACAGCAACAAATATAACAACTAAATTAATTACTGATTTTTTTAACACTCACTGTGACACTTTTAGTATAGAAACAACAATACCTAATATCAATCTAACAAATAAACAGTATTTAGTCGATACGCCAGATGGATATCAGCTATGTACGATGTTTATAACTAAGCCTAATAAACCATGTGTGCATATTATTGCAGATAATGGATGTGAAATACAATGTGCAGATGAACATCTAATACAACTGCAGACTAATAATAATACTGATTTAGGGTGGGTTATGGCTAATACATTAAAAGTAGGAGATATTGTAGATACAAAAAACGGTATAACTACTATTAAACAAATAAATAGACTAGAGGTTCAAGATGTGTATGACTTTAGTGTTAATCACTCAAATCATAGATATTGGGCTGGAGGATTTAGTAACCATAATACAGGAAAAAGTCTATTTGTACAAAAAATTCTTGCTAATGCACAGAAAGAAGGCTTGATCCCTGTTATATTTGATACAGAAAACTCTATTGACGCTACTGGTGCTACTAGACTAGGTCTTGATATTTCAAAGATTAAATATGTACCTTGCGTTACTATTGAACAAACACGAAACGCTATTTTTAAGTTTTTAACTGCAGTTAAAGAGAAAGGTCTTGAAGGTAAATTTATTGTAGCTATCGATTCTTTAGGTAATCTTCAATCTGAACTTGAACTTTCACGAATGGATAAAGAGAGTACTTCATCTGATATGGGATCTAAAGCTCGTGCAATTAAGTCCTTAATGCAAACTTGTACTAATTTCGGTGCTATTACAAGAACTACTATTATTTGTACAAATCATGTGTATGATGATCCAACTGCAATGTATCCTACAATTGAAAAGATGATGCCTGGTGGTAAATCAGTTATATTCTTACCATCAGTAACAGTTCAGCTTGCTCGTAAACCTATTAAGGATGATGGAGGTAAAACAAACGATGGTGTTCTTGCTGTTGGTCAGAAGAACTACTCTGGTATTGTTATTAGAGCATTAACTCGTAAAAATCGCTTTATTAAGCAATACCTTGAAGGAGAAATGTATCTATCTTTTGCATCAGGACTTGATAAGTACTATGGTCTACTTGATCTCGCTGTAGGTCTTAAAGTTATCATACAAACAGGAGCTACTTATACTCTTGAAAATGGTACTAAGCTCGGATATGCAAAAAGCTTTAGAAAAGATACTAAACTTTGGGAAGAAACTATTTTACCTGTACTTGAATCACGTATTGCTAAGGAATGGAACTACTCTAATATAGAGGAAGAAATACCTCTTGAAAATACCTTAATTACTGAATAATATGATAGCAAAATTAGTCTTAACTCTATCCGGCGGTGCAGATTCATCTGTATTATTATATCTAGCAGCTGAATATAAGTATGATGAAATTCATACTATTACCTTTGACTACGGTCAGCGTCATTCTCGTGAACTTGAATGCGTTGATAAACAGCTTATTAATGCACGTAAACAATATCCTAATATTGTCTTTACGAATAAAGTAATTGATGTAAAATACATTAAAGATATCTCTCCTACATCTTCTTTAACTAACCTTACTATTGATAATCCTGATGTCCAAGCAATAGCTGGGGATGCTCAGCCTGTATCTTATGTACCCTTCCGTAATATGATGTTCTTATCTATTGCGTGTGCATATGCAGAGAGTATAGAAGCTAATACCGTATGGTACGGTGCAGCAATGGTTGATTCTTTAGCTGGTTATTGGGACGGTGATACTACTTTTGTAGACGCTATCAATAACTTAGTAAGTCTTAATAGAAAAAATAAAATTACAATTGAGGCACCCTTACTTACAATGTCTAAGCAAGCTATTATAAGTAAGGGTGTTGATTTAAATGTAGATTTTAGTAAGACATGGACTTGCTATTCTAATAGAGAAGATGGTCTTGCAGATGCTACAACACCATCTAGTAGTTTACGGGTTCGCGGATTTATTGATAACTCTTATATAGATCCAATACAATATGTACAACAGGATAAACTAAATGAAATGTATAAACAGCACAATTGCGTACCTATTAATTACATACCATAGCGTCTTAATTCAGTCAATTGCCAATGTGTTTTTGGCTTAAACTTCTCTTTAAAGGATATACTAACTTCATTTGATTTGTGAGTTAGTTTATCCTTTTTTATTTGTTCACTAAGATAATGATATGTTGTGGATTCAAATTGAGCTTCTACAGGTGGAACTTCTTCATTTTCAGCTGCTGGAGTCTCAGCTGGAGTCTTAGCAAACTTCATTGATTTCTTAACAGGCTTGATAGCACTAGATAAATATGCGGCAATTAACTCATAACCAGGTTCTTTACTTATATTAGTAATAAATTGCTGTAAATCAGCTAAAGTTTTAATATGATCTGTAATATATTCTTCTACTCTAGATAGAACATCAGCGTCAATATCTACCCCCTCTTCTCCTAAATTACCTCTAATTTCCTGCATTACCTTACCTACAGAAGCAAGTACAAGGGATTGCTCAAGAGCTGCTTCAATTTCACTCGTCATAGAGTGACCAACTACATCAGCAACAACAGGATCTTTAATACCTCTCTCAAGTTCTTTTGCTTGACGCTTCATCTCAAGTGCAGCTTTTTGATCACTATACTTTTCAACGCGGCCACCAAATCTATCTGCACCTCTATTAACTGAGACCGATTTTATATAACTAGATATACCGCCTCTAATAGCTTCTTCTACTTCTTTACTTTGTAGAGCTATTTGATCTTTTTTAAGCTCAAGTAATTGCAATAAAGCAAGTTGTTTTGCTTTAAAACTACTTCCTGACTTTCTAATACTATCATACTCTTCATCATTTATAATATCAAGGCCATATAACTCACCTGCAATATATTTAATAGTATCATAAGGAGCGGAACTTAATCCACCTGACTGTAATTCTTTAGTAACACCGCCAAAAATGGGATTAAATTTTGCAAAAGGTGAAACTCTTGCTTCAGAGATTAAATTAACTCTTTTGTACAAATCTGAAAAATTAAACATATAATTATTTATATAAATTATTTTTTTTATAAGGTAAAAGTAGTATTTTTAAAAGGTTATAATATAATAGTATATATGTGTGGAATATCCGGAACAAACAATCTAAGTAAATTAGAAGTATTATATCAAGCTAATCAGGATAGGGGCAGCTTTGCTAGCGGCTTAATATGTCTTAAAGAAGGTAACAGTCAAACAATAATTAAACAGCCTGGAACGTTTAATTTTGATAAGTTACAATTAACTGATAAGTATGATTATTTTATTAGTCATAATCAAGCGCCTACCTCTGTAAATCGAGATTTTAAGCTTGAAAATGCTCATCCTTTTGAAACATTGTCATGGGCTGTTGTGCATAATGGTGTAATTACTAATTGGAAAGAACTTAAAGAAAAGTATATTCCTCGTAGTACTAATACAGTAGATACATCAATTATAACAGGACTACTTCAACACTTTACTGAACAAACGGACGGGTATTTTTACGCACCTCTCATTATACGTAAAGTATTAGAGTTACTTGAAGGTACTTTTGCTCTCGCTATCGTAGATACAGATGCAAATGATGTTTACCTTGCTAGACAAGGATCTATTTTACACTATAATGACAAGTGCGACTTCTCTACAATACAGGGTAAAGGTTTTGAGCTATTACCTGAAGGTCAAATTATGATGCTTCGAGATTTTGAAGGCTGGGAACCAATTGAAGAATTTAAAACCAAATCACCATTTCTTTTCGTATGAGCAGTTTCCTATTCTCCGCAACTAAGGGTAAAAAAGAAGATACACTTTTATACCAAAACCGCAAAGCAACATTCTTTTTTAAAGAAGATAATACTGATGCACTAGCTGTAGTATATAATAAAGCTATAGATTTTGCCATTCAAGAAAATGTAGACTATCTAGTATTATGTCACGATGATGCTATTATTGAATCTGCTGATTTTGAAGAACGTTTAATACACTTACATACGCAATATGATGTCTTAGGAGTAGCTGGTACAACAGAATGTAAATTACAAGCGCCTGCGCTCTGGCACTTATTAGGTGGAGGTAGAGAAACATTTAACAACTTAAGAGGTGCTGTAGCACATGGTGATGCTAATTTAAAACGAATGACAAGCTTTGGAGAATACCCTGCTCGTGTATTATTACTTGATGGAGTATTTTTATCTATTAAAAAGGAAGTATTTACTAAAGTCAGATTTGATGAATCTTGTCCAGCTAAGTTTCATTTTTATGATTTAAACTACAGTTTAGAATGTAATAAAGCAAAGTTTAAACTTGGTGTTAGTGATATTTTAATTACTCATAAATCTCCTGGTCTATCAGCATTTACTCCTGAGTTTAACGAAGGTCAAGAATGGTTCCTTAACAAATGGAAACCTAATACTGAAAAAATTAAAGACTAAACGAACCCTAGTATAATAAAGTATGGTTAAACTGGATTTAGACTTTTTTGAAAACGTTATCATTTATAAATCTCTAACAGATGCTGGTTACTTAGCCTCTATTCTTGACTTTGTTAATCCGGAGTACTTTAAATCAGCAAATATTGCTGATGTTTTTAATATTATTAAAGAGTTTTATGTAAAAAGACAAAAAGTACCTAATATTACAGAAATTAAATCATATTTAATAACTGAAGAATTAAAAACCGCTTTCAAAAATATTGTATATTCATTTAGTGAAATAGATAAAAACTTAAATAAAGACGAATTATATCATAATACAGAAAGATTCTTAAAAGAGAAAGCTGTATATCATACTATGCTTAATATTGCTACTGATATTGCTAAGGGTAATGTCGATACTACAAAAGCATTAGATAAATTTGAAAAGGCATGTAATATCAGTTTAATAACTGATAAAGGGCTTGATCTATATAATAATATTGAAGCTATTATTACTGACCTAAGTACTGTTAATGGAACTATACCTTCTACCTGGGAGTGGCTTGATGAAACTCTTGGAGGTGGGTTTCTTGAGCAAGGTAAAGCGCTTTATGTATTTGCAGGTGAAACGAATATTGGTAAATCTATCTTTCTCGGTAATATAGCCACTAATATTGCAAATCAGAATAAGAACGTTTTGCTAATTACTCTAGAGATGTCTGAACTTCTCTATGCTAAGCGTTTATGTTCTAATATTTCAAAAATACCTCTTAAAGATCTTGCAAATAATCCGCATGCTTTACGTACTGCTATTAAAGAAAATAGAGAGAAGACTAATGGTACTATATTAATTAAGGAATTTCCTCCTGCTACCATTACTGCTAATCAAATTAGTGCATTCGTAAAGAAGATTACTGATACAGGATGTAAAATAGATGCTATTGTATTAGATTACTTGAATCTATTGCATACTACTGTAGGGAGTAATTCATATGAGAGAATTAAGCATATTACAGAGCAAATTCGAGCATTAAGCTATGTCTTTAATTGTCCTATTATCTCAGCTACCCAGCTAGGTCGAAATGCGTATGGTCAAACTGATCCGGGTATGGAGACTATCTCTGAATGTATTGAAGTTAATCAGCTAGTACGGCTAAGAAATGGTTTAGAGGTGTCCATTGGTAATTTGAAGCCAGGTGATCAAATAACTGCTAATGATGGGTATAAAACTATTAAGCAAGTACATCATAAAACAGTTAAAGAATGTTACAAAATTACAACTAAAACAGGTAAAACTATAATAATAAGTAGCAAGCATAAATTTCCTACTATAAGAGGTCGTATATCTATTCAAGAGGGGTTAAATGTAGGCGATAAAATTCATACAAAATCAAGTGTATCTGCCAGCCCTACTATAAATGTATGGTCAGATTCGCTATTAACAATAAAGCAATTAGAAAAAGAAATATTATGATAGAAAAACTCAAACGGATTATGACTGAACGAGTTAAGTTGATGCAAGTACTCGAAGTGGTTGATAAAGAATCAACAACAGAAGAGCTTGTAGATGTTCTGATGAAGGTATATTATGAACAAGAAGATAAAAATTTACTAACAGATAGTCTTATAGATTATAATGATGAAATTATATCTATCGAAAATGTAGGTGATTGTGAGACCATTGATATATCAGTAACAGGTGATAGTTTATTCTTTTGCAATGATATACTAACAAAAAACTCAATCGGATTAGCCGCAACTGCTGACGTTATTGTATCGATCTTCCAAAATCCTGAAGATCAAGAGTTAGGTGTTATTCGTTTAGGTATGATGAAGAATCGTTATGGTTCAAGAGGTCATACTCAACCCATGCGAATTGATTATACTACACTTACAGTAACGCAAGCGGACGACCTCGTGAGTCTTGATGATGAAGATGATTCATATAATGCTTTATCTGCATTCGCTCGTTGATAAATGATATATATTTGTTAAATACTATAAATGAAAATCTGTATATGGACTGATAACGATCTTGATGGCGCTGGCAGTGCATTGATATTAAAAAAGATATATAATGAAACTCATAAAGACTGTATAATTGAAATTAAAGAAGTAAATGATAATGAGTTTATATCCGCATTTTCAAGCTGGTCTTCAACTATTGGAGAATATCATAAAATCTATATTACTGATCATCATATTCCCGATGAGATATTACATTTAGTAGATCAACCGAATGTAGTTATTATTGATCATCACAAATCACATTATGATATTAAGGATCGATATAAGCAAGCTAAAATTATTATTGAAGTTGATACCTCAACCGTATCTATTTTAACTAAAGTGTTTAAACTAGATACTAAATCCTTTGCTACACCAGAGTTTCTTGACTTAATTGCTGCTATCGATGATTATGACTGCTATAAATTGAATCACGAACATTCATTAAGTTTAAATGCTATTTTTGGATCTTATCGTAAACCTAGATCTGAATCATTAATTGCTAATTTTGCTAATGGTTTACGACCATTTACAATTCTAGAAAAAAATACTGTTAAGCTATATTTTAATAAACTTAAAGATCAGTTACAAACAACTGAGTATTTTAAAGGTACTATAAAAAACTATTCTGTTATAGGTTGTTTTGCTACTCATGCTATTAATGAAGTAGCGCACTTTACTTTAAAAAAGTATAAGACAGATATTGTAATTGTAATTAATCCTAATACTAAAAATGTATCTTTTAGACGATCTCGCGACAGTGATGTTAAGTTAAATATTATTGCAGAAAAACTCTGCAATGGTGGCGGCCATGAAGCTGCTGCCGGTGGTAAGATAACCGATACATTTCTTAAATTTACAACTACATTAATATCATGCTGATTATTAACCAAGCAGAACAACCATCTAAGAATATAATTCAAGATGAAACAGAACATCTTTTATTATCTTTCTGTACCTTATGTAGTTTGATAAAAAATAAAAAATTAAGCATACAAAATATTTTTTTAATTGTACTACAAGAAGAACGCTTGCGTAATATACTTAAGGAGCTATTATGTATAGATACTAATTATGAATTAGTTATGCTATTTATAAAGTACGACCCTTTAATTTCAGTTAGTAAATACGTAACTAGATTCTTGAATGTGAATACAAATCTTAAACTATGATTAGCGAAAAGCAAAAACTAATATATAATTTCTTTCAAACAGCTTCTCGTAAAAGCCAAAACAAACCATATAAACTAAGAGAAGATTTTACGAAAATAGATGATACAACTCTATTATGTCTCCAAAAATTAGAGTCTTTCTTTAATTCAAATCATAATATTAATTACACTGATTTCTTTATCGCACCGTATAAAATATTCACTGATACAACATACTTCGATATTAAATTTTATACAACTCGCAAAGCGATTATATGCTATACGGAATATAAAAAAAAGAAAGAATTTGAGAATCCTGATAATATAGATGTAATAAATAACTGTAAAGATGTTTGCTCTTTTATCTATAAATTCTGTAAACTTAATAACTTAACTCTCGATGATTATAAAACTCGTTATAATGGGTCAACTCCTGTTGTAATACAACATTTAAAAGATCATAAAATTAACTTTTATGTACTTCAAGGATTAGCAATTGATAGCATTATCAATAAATATGATAAAAGTATAACTAATTTTATTATTAACGATTTCTTTAACACATACAATACTACTCGCTCATTATTTATTAAATCAAATAACTTAAAAACAATCGTTCGAACAGCACTTCAAATAGTAGAAAAGAAACTATTGAAAAGCGAATGAACTGCTATATAATTTATATATATCAATTGATATATTAAAACCAAAAAAAAAAACAAAAAACCAAAAAACCAAAAAAACAATAATATGCTAAATACAACAATGTTTCAATCAATTAAAGCCGCTCTAAATAAAAATAATGATAAGAGCGGCGGTGGTCTTTATAATGAAATTATGAAAACTGCTGTAGGTAATACATATACGGTTAGACTACTACCTGATAGTAAGTCTCCTGCTGATACCTTTCTTCACTATTATGTACATGGATGGAATTCCTTTGCTACTGGTGCTTATGTTCAAGCTATTAGTCCTCAAACCTTTGGTGAGAGAGATCCGATCTCTGAAGAACGCTTTAGAGCTAAGCGTACTGGAACTGATGATGAAAAGTCAAAAATGGAAGCTGTACGTCGTTCAGAGAAATGGCTTGTAAATGTATATGTTATTGAAGATCCAGCTAATCCTGAAAATAACGGTAAGGTTAAGATTCTTCGTTATGGTAAACAACTTCAGAAAATTATCCTTGAAGCTATTGAGGGTGAAGATGCTGAAGAGTATGGTGTTGAGCGAGTATTTGATCTAGGACCTGAAGGAGTTAATCTAAAGATTAAAGTAGAGCAACAAGGCGATTATCCGTCATATGTTTCTTCCCGCTTTACTGCAGCTGGTAAACTAAAGTTATCTGAAGATGAGCAGCAAAAGATTTACGATAGTGTAAATACTCTTAAAGATGTATTTACTGTTAAGTCTTTTGATGAGCTCAAGCAAATGGTGGATGAGCATGTCTATGTTAAGCTTGATAAACCTGCAGCTCCTGCTGTAACGACTCCTACTGCATTTACTAATCCTACTAGTCAATCAACAAGTGACTTTAAGGATCTAAATGAATACAATATTGACGACGATCTCGATAACCTCCTAAAAGACCTCTAATATGACCCCAGAAGAAAAACAGACTTTACTCCAGTTTATGGGAGTAACATACGGACAAGCACTTAAAACTGATCGTGATATTGTTGCTCATGCTGGTAATTTACGACCTGTAAGTGAACAGTTAAAGCAGCAATTTGAGCAAGTAATGGCAACGCCAGTAGACAATAATACTACATCTCCTGCTCAATGGTCTCCTCCTCAGGTACAAAATATCCCTATTGTAGCTGAGGTTGCTGCTGCTTATATTCCACCAATTATTAGTACTCCTCCTGTAGTACCTATTATTAATAATGACGATAGTAAAAAGTTAATTAAGGTTTTAACAAATATACAAGTAGCTTTAGAGAATATTGCTACTATACTTGATAAACAACCAACATCTAATGTCAAAGCAGCGAAACCTAAAGCTAAAGAGCAGGGCTGAATTTATAAAGTTTATAGATTCTTTTGCAAAAGTAAATGATTCATTTATTGCAGAAGTAACTACAGATAAAATATCAGTTATCACATCCTCTCCGGATAATACTTTAATATTATTCGGAGAGCGTGAATGCTCTTCAGAATATAATACTAATCTAAATATACCTGATAGTAAAAAGTTAGTGCGAGTTCTAGATACGCTTAATTGCGCTGATCTAGAGTTTACTCTTAATAATAACAATCTTGAATATAAAGATTCCAATATTAAGTTTAAGTATCATCTCTTCGATGATGGATTTTTAAGTAAGCCTGCTCTTAGTATAGAAAAAATTAAAAACTTTACCTTCGATGTTAGCTTTAAATTAACTAAGCAGCAAATACAAACTATTATAAAAGGTAGTACTTTTGCGACTGAAACTAATAAGGTTTATTTGTATACTGAAGAGGGTCGATTAGTAGCTGAGTTAACTGATAAAGCAAGACATAATACTGATTCATATGTAATGTCGTTAGGTGAAACAGATATTACTCTTGCTCCAATACCAATTAACTTTGAAAATATTAGACTTCTAACATTGCTTAGTGATGAGGTTTCTGTAAATATCAATACTAAGCATGGTGTTATTATTATCAATACAGCGGTTAATACTACTAAATTGTCTTATGTTATTACTTCTCTTACTCAATGAATAAACATACAAAAAATAAATTATCAACGCCTGGTTATTTCTTAAAGCGACTTAAAGACAATCAATTTACTACCTTTAAGATCTTTCAAAATTATTCTAGTGCTGATCCTCGTAAATGGACAGTATTAGTAGATCCGGGAGGAGCTTCAATTTATATCACTTGTTATGAAAATAAAACCCATGCTAATGAAATATTGTTTGAGTTTTCTGATGGTAATCAACTCTTTAATAAAAATATTTTTATTAAAACCGATTCTATAGAAGTAATAGTAACTATGTTGCTTGAAGCAGGCGTACAACAGCGTCAATAGCCTATCTACATAAAACTGCTACAATATTTTTTATTGTAGCAGTTTTTTTTGCTTAAAAATATGTTAAATAAAATATCTAAAAAAATAATACCAGCACAAAAAAACATCTTTGCATGTCTTCATGGTGATTATGTAGGAGAGATGTTTATATACATAGATAAAAAAGATGATAACTATTTATTTTTATCTGTACCTAAAAATATTAATCGAATTATTCCAATAAAATCCTTTGATTCCGGAATGAACTTGGGTATACTTGAGTTTGTAGAAGTTACTCTTAAAGAAATTTATGATGTAGCAAAAGCTCAATATATATACAACGAAACAAATGAAAACACTACTGATAGATGCAAATAATTTAATTCATCGCACATATTGGATCGCTAAAAATAGATCATCTGAAACTCCAGAACAAGTTAATAATTTTCATATCTTTTTAACTCTAAATGCTATTTTTTCATATGCCAGCGCGTATGTTCCGGATGCTATTTACGCAGCTTGGGATGAAAAACCTGATTACGAAGCTAATGTTCGTAAGACAATGCTTACTGAATATAAAGGTAATCGATCTAATGATATTTCTCCGCATCAAAATAATGAGATTATTAAACTATTATTTAGCTGCCTATCTATTAAATCTATCTTTCCACGAGAGTTAGAAGCAGATGATGTTATTGCATATATTTGTAATGAGACTCCTGGACATAAAAAGATTTTGTCTGTAGATAAAGATTTCCTTCAGTTAGTTAATGAAAATATTGTTTGGTTCGACCCTATTCGTAAAGAAGAGATTAATATCCATAATTTTGCTGCAAAAACAGGGTATCCTAATACTAAAGAATGGATGGCAGCTAAATGCTTAAGTGGTGATAAGTCAGATAATGTATCAGGTGTACCTAAATTTGGTAAAGTAACCATTCAAAAATATCTTAATGGATCTATTGAACTAAATGAAGAGCAAAAAGAGATCTTTCATAGAAATCAAGAAATTTTCTCATTATCTAAATACTCTACTATGGAAAGAGAGATGACATACTATGCAGACCAGCTTAAAGATGGAATTGATCCAGATTGGGATAAATTTATGGATCTTTGTAATGAAAGAGAGCTATTTAGCATTACAAAAAATAAAACTAAATGGTATAACTTGTTTTTCTTAAAGTCTAAGCTATCATCAATGTTTAGCTGATGTTACCTAAAGATTATGTTATTTTAAAGTTTTACGAGCTTGGTTACTACCCTAAGTATAACAAGTTTAATAATACTTATCAATGTGGCTGTCCGATATGTAGAGAAGGTACATCATCTGGTAAAAAGCGTCGCTGTTATTATCTGCCAGAAAAGGATAATATCTTTTGTCATAACTGCGGATGGTCAAGTAAACCTACTAAATGGATTTGCGAAGCTTCTGGCTGTACTCCTGCTGAAGTATATGAAGAAGCTAAAGAGTTTGTACCAACTCTGACTGACTCTCCGGCTGCAGTAATACAAAAGGTTAAGAGTGAGACCTTACCTCAAGATAGTATTAACTTATCAGATAGTAATCAGCTTGAATACTATAAAGATAATGATACTTTGCGTGTATGTCTTCAAATTATTAAGCAAAGACGATTAGATGTAGCTATAAATCGACCTGATAACTTGTATATCTCTTTAACAGATTATACTCATAAAAATAGACTAGTGATACCATTTGTAAATGAGCATAATGACATAGAATTTTATCAGTCTCGTACAATACTATCATACGATAATAAAAAGAAGCCTAAGTATCTATCAAGAATCAATGCTGAGAAGACCTTATTTAATATTAATAAGGTTGATATCAATAGTGACTTTGTTTATATCTTTGAAGGTCCTTTAAATGCGTTCTTTACTAAAAATAGTGTAGCTGTTGCAGGTATTACGGAAGGTAAGAACACTTTTACTCCGCGGCAACAAGAACAACTCGATACAGTTCTTAAATTACAGAGTAAAATATGGGTTCTTGACTCGCAATGGATAGATAATGCGAGTTTTACTAAATCGAGAGTATTACTTGATCAAGGTGAAAGAGTTTTTATTTGGCCTGAAAAAATCGGAAAGAATTTTAAGGACTTTAACGATATAGCTATCAGAGGTAAATTAAATGAAATAAAAGAAGAATTTATACAAAAAAATTCCTACAGCGGTATTGTAGGAATTTTAAAGTTAACAGAGATTGCTAAGTTTAGAGATTTAACTAATGTTAAATACCTTTCAACTGAGTACTAGTAGGTGCGAGAGCAACCTGGGAGTGAAGATCTTGCACAAAACTAGATAAATCTCCAGCTATAGCTGCAAGGTCTCCTGCAGATTTAGTCTTTATTACATCCATGATAGTCTTAGATTCTGCTCGTCCTAATACGTTGGTAATAGCGTTTGGATTATCTCCATTTAAATATGCAATAAATCTATTACACTCTTCTATCCATTGCTTCATCTGAGCAATCATCTCTCGAGTTTGTGCAGCTGCCGCTTGTGCAGCTTGTTGAGTTAGATCTGCATATTCATTTTCTGCTGGCACATTATCAACATCAAAATCAGCTGGATTTGTATCTTTATCTAAAGAAGCTTCCATAGCCGCTCGTTCATTGTCTTGCTCCATGATGTGCTGGAAAAATCTATTTTGAAACTTATTCATATGAATATTTATTCTTAAGATAAATAATTATGTGAATATTTCTCAAAATCCCTATAGTATATCTAAAGCTAGTAACCCTATCTTTAAACAGAATATTTCTCCAGATAGTTTTAAAATTATGCAGGATGAAGAGAATAAAAGTAAAGCTCCAAAAACTTTACCTGAACCACTTCCTAAGCTAACAGATATACTAGGTAATGTATATGTATCTATGCTACAAGCAAAAGGTATAGTTAGTCAAACCGCCAGCAATGTTACTTCAAATTCTAAAAAATTAGATATTATAAAAAGCAAAATTGATAATATCAATAAAGAGATAGTTGATTTATCATATCATCTATCTATAATGTCATTATAATGACTTTTATTTTTAAATCTTTACTAATTACGCTCTGTATTAGTATAACAGCTGGTTTTGCACTTCGTACTATTTTAGGATTTACTGAAATATTTTTATTAGCTACGATTATACAGTTTCTTCTTTTTTACTACCTTAATTTATTTTTTAATAAACAAACTTTAGCTGAATCTCTTTCAGCTGAGTTAACTGAATTAACAACTAACATGGATACTTTAGTATCTAAGCAAGAAGTTCAAATTGAATGTCCGTGTGGTAATAATACAATACCTGTTGTGTTGTTTATGGATGAGGAGCTAGTAGTTAAATGTACTAAATGTAACAATAAACTTAAAATTGTACCGGAAGTTAATGTATCGTTAATAACAGAACCAATTAATCTCGAAAATATAGAACCTATATTTAATAAATTAAAAACGAACTAATATATAATATCTATATGAAACAGTTTAGTTTTGATTTAAAAGATGGTACTACAAAAGTAATGGAATTCGATGAGTTTACTCGGTGGATGTGTTTAGTAGAGGGATTAGATGTTATTTCTAGAGCGTGTGAAGATCGTAATATTAAAGCTAGTAATGATGATTGGATTAAGCCTCTTGCTATTCAAAACTATATTGATGAACGTTTCCACTCTATGAAGCATGACTTAACTGTTGAAACTTTACTTGGTAATATTTAATATAGTTATGAAATTTGTTACTGTTACCGATGACAATCAGTGGCGCTATAGTTTAGTTAATATTTTTGCTTTGTATGCTTTAAAATTAAAGTATACTTTTTACATATATACAACAACTCAGTATGCGAAAGAGTGTATATTAGATACACTGAGTAAGTTTCCTCAGCTGTTTAACTTTTTTGGTCAAGTACATGTAAATGTAATACCTAGTTTTCAGGAGACATTTAATATTGAAGTAGCTAGCACTAATCATGAATGGATTAGTATTGCTACTTTAGATCGACTAGTAATACCTACATTGGAGCGACATAAAAATGATCGACTTGTCTGGCTAGATGTAGATACACTAATTTTTAATTCTGATATCGGTAATCTTTACTTTAATACTAAAACCTCAGATAAAGGAATTGCAGCTGTTCCTACGGCAAATTTATTACATAAGCATATACTAAATTTTAGTAATTCTCCGAATCTTTTAAGTCTTGCTAATGCAAATAGAAGTACATTTAATGCTGGAGTATGTGTATACGATATAGATAAATTTAATATTCCTGAATATACTCAGCTTATAAGAGATATATTCGAGCGTAATAATGGTGAATATATCAATGATGAACTTATTTTAAATTTATACGATCAAGAGTATATATCTCTTCCTGGTAAATATAACTGTCAACCACACATTAAATATATACCAGCACAACAATCTATTATTCATTTTACAGGAGCTGAATATAAGCCATGGAATAAAAACATATATACATCTGGTGTATATCTTAAATATTACAAACTTTGGGAATATTACTTTGCTTGCTTATTTTCTTAAGCTTCAGACCAACTATAATTTATATAGTAATTAAAAAAGTTTATTAAGCTTGAAACTCCTATATAGCTTGTGTTTCCTGAATATATATCACTTGACTCACAGCATTCGCAGTTAATATTAAGGCTACTTACAGCGTTAATGGGTGTACGATATAAAACAAGCGGAAATTTTAATCTTGATATAAAGAATTTACTTGTTCTGTCTATCGTATTATCTCTTGTTAGTATTAAAGAGTTAATATCTTTATAAATCCCTAACGGAGTAGAAGATATATTATAAAAAGCTGTAGAAACTGTATAGGTACGTGTATTATGGTTAATAGAATTGCCTAATTCAGTAGAATTGAAAGTAGAATACGACTTATTTATTATACCATAAATTATAGGATCAGGATAATTACGTCCAAATTGTGGTAAACTTTCATTATTTTTACAAAGAATTAAAGTACTACCTGATTTATACGTTCTATCATTATAAGGCACTTGATATACTTGACTTGTAATAGGTACATAGTATGTATAATTATCTAGAGTATTAAATTGTAGTGATGTTTTACTGTTTGTATTCCAATTTAATTTAAGCCTATATGTAAATTCTAAACTATCGTCTTTACTTATTAAAATAGGGTTAGTAAACACATTTCTTGCAAACGAGCTAGAATTTATATCTCGTTTAATACCAAATTCATTTAGTTCTAAATCTGTAGTTGCTCGATAGGTATTATATACATTATAATGTATAACTGTACTTAAGTTTTCATAAGATGTATTCGCTGTACTCCGTTGAACATTAAGAAAATTACTATCTAATTGAGGCGCAATGACGCCAGAAAGTTTATATCCTAAAGAACCTTTTAAATCAGTACTCGTACCAAAATCTACGTACGTTAAAAGATCAGTAATATTATTATTATATAAAGAAGCTAATCCTCCAGAAAGAATAGTATTTTTACACCATGCACTTTCATATTTTACAGTATTTTTATTGGTAATTTTTACCTTATACTCACCTAATAATCCTATGTTAAAATTTAATTTATTCATTTGCGTATGTAATAGTAAAAGCTGTTAATAAAGTAGTCGCACTTGAATATATACCCACTGGTCTAATATTATTCTCACTATAATATATACCTGTCTTAGTTACTAATTGCCACTTACTACCCACATCTAAACTAGATAGAGACAATAGTAACGAATTATCTACAGACGCATAATTAAAATAATCTGTTCTATATAAAGCAGTATTTGTACACGGTCCAATTATATTTAATTTATACCCGTAATTAAAATAGTCATGAGATGTAGTATAAACAACTGTATTTTCAGTTATACCATAACTACCATTTATAGCATATTTAAACTGCAGAGAAATATTAGCATTATCTGCTGCCTGCTCTATATTATCGTTATTAACTACAGTACTAGGATCTACAATCAATAATTTAGGTAGAGCTGTTGGTGTTACTAATATTGGATCAACATACGGGCAGCCAGATATTAAACAAGCTGTAGTATTTAAAGAAAATGTTGTTAGCGGTTGAAATGTATTAATATACTGTATTTCAGGACTTTCATATTTACCTTCTACCGTTAGATTTCCAAAAAAGACTCTAGTCACACTACTACTGCCAGAGACCTGCGTAGCGAAGGTTATTCCGGGTCTTATCCTACTGCTAGGGGCAATTGTAAAAGTAACATCTTGTGTTAAAATGTTTATAAAATCCTCGTTAGCAGAATACCGATAGTCTATATATAATGTTCTACCTACATTACCTAAACGCGCTCTTATTGTTTTTTTATTGCTATCAACAACATTAAAATTATAAGCTGATAATCTCCGATTAATGTTATATTCACTATATTTATAATATGGAGCAGCACCTCTTATAGAAATAGAATTGCTAATACGCTGATTATCCGATACACCATCACGTACTGCAGACAAGCTAGAAGTAGCTGATACAGCAAAACAACCCGTACTATCAAAGCCAACACCTATTAAAGCTCCGGATAAACCTGCACTTAATGACGAAGCAATCGTCCATGATGTATTTTTAGCTGATAACCCTGAATAACCTAAATCTATTGTTCTATTACCACCTAAATACGCTGAAAGAGGTAAATTATAAGCATCTTGCAGGAATATGCAGAATCCTAACTGAGTATCTGCTGCTATATTTGCGACATAGTAATCAAATGACCAGACGATATCAGAATACGGTGTAAAGTCTTTTTCAAAGAATTGAATGACTTTCGTATTAGAATTGCTAATCGGATACTCCATATATCATATTTAATTTAAGAATCTTTTATAAACACACATGTAACAGTATTAGATTCAGCAAAGCTACTAGAGTGTACTAATTTATAATTAAGTTTTTTATACTCTTTAACTAAAGTCTTTAATAACTCCGTCTTTAAATTAATCACAATACTACCTCGCTTAGGATCTACAATAAGAGAATCAGTAAATTCTTCTCCTAAGGCTACTATGCGACTTTTAACTTTCACATAGTTATTTAATAATCAAAACAGCTTATAACTTCTTCTAATTTTTTTATCAATTTTGTAACATCATTTAATTTTTGATTATCATGTACAGTAAACGTCATATTTGATAGACATTCATGCATTAATAAAAAATCTGCCTTCTCAATACCCTCAACTATTAATTCATTCATAATGTATAACCTACTATTCTTATTTTAGCTGTAATCAGATGATTTAAATTCATTCTTAATCCAAATATCAATTTTCCAGAACTATCTCCTGAAAGAGGTATAAATGTTTGTGTTAGGTTTGCTTGATGATCAAAGTTACCTTCTGCCCAACCAGTAGCTAAACCATATTCATCATCAGTTGGACTTCCAGTATTTCCACTATCTAATAAATCAAAATTTGGAGCCGCTACAATATATAATTGAGAGGGTGGCCCCCAAGCATCCTTACGAATGCTTGTTTCAATAATTAAATTCTTTGCATTATATGGTACTGATGCTGCAGGCGTAACAGATAGACCAGTAACGAGTGTAGTATTTACACCCATAGGATCCGTTATCCCTGTAATATATGGATATGCAGTAACTGCAGTCTTAAACGAGTAATATGTTTCCACTGGTGGGGGAAATCCTGCGTCTTTGTTATATATAGTAACCGGATTTTTAAAAAATACTATAGGTGATGTTTGATTAATAACTTGAGTATTTTGTGGTAATACTGTAGTAATCTTACCTGCAGAACTAACATCTTGTGATACAACCTGAGTTACTCTACCATAAGTATCGACTAAAAAATCATCAGTTTTACAATGTACTGTAACCGCTGAAAGTAGAGGTGGCAGCCCAACAGCTAAATTACCGGTTAGTGTAGATACTGTAGATCCGGTAGATGCTACATTATTTACTGTCGCTGTTAAACCATTACTAATTGTTATGGTTGACTGTACAATATTATCAGGAACCGCTTTGATAATATACAACATACCTGTTGCACTTAATGCTCCTGTAGTTGTTGTGCTCGCGCAAAGTGTATATACAGTTGAACTACCAGGGTTGTTCGACACTCCATATATTGTCTTATTAATTAAATTAGGAACATTAAAACTTGCACCACTACCACCAAATGTCGTTTTAATTACAGCAGATAAATAAGGATATGCTGAACCTAATACTAATTGACCGTTACATAATAACCAACCGGTTGGAGCATTAGCGGCTGACACAAACGGCATTATAGTACCTACTGGTATTTGACCTGCAGTACCCGCAACAAACAATGTTGTATTAACTAATGATGGTTTCCATGATAAATTACCTGCTATATCAGTAGTTAATACTAACTCTGTGCCAACACCACCGGTAGGCCAGTTATAATTAATTGAATTAATCGATAAACCTGCAGGTAGTGTCAGATAAGACGAATCATATGTAGATATACGGTTTGTCTTAATATTAGTAGAACTTAAAGATATTTTATTGTTAGAATCAAGTTCAAGTGAGTTACCTAACGCATTTGAAGAAAAATTACCTGCAGATAGAGTACCTACACTAATACTATTAGCGGAAGATATAACAATACTATTATTAGCTTTTGAATAAACACCACCTACTTCTTCCCAATTTGCTAAAATAGCACTATTGGAATTTTTTAATCTGTATAACTTGTTTGTACTTGTAGAGTATGCTAAATCTCCTATTAAAACATTAGCTAATAATGTAATATCTGCAACAGAACCTTTAAAAAGGTTACCTACAAGATTACCGCCAGGATTTTGATTATCTCCTACATACAACCGTTCTGTATCAGTAGTATAACCTAATTCACCTTCTGATAATACAACTTGCTGTCTGTCTGCATCGGAACCTCGCCGTACAAGTAGTTTTAATAAAGTATTTTCAAGAATTTCTATTTTTTTCGCCATAAAATTATATATTAATATTTAAAGATGGGTATAGCTACTCTGCCCATAGGAGTAAGTAATGACATAAATCCTGCTGAGCTTAATGTTATAGTAGACGATATCGCTGGATTAACAGGATTTGCAGACATTGCAGTTAATAATGTTTGGTTACTATATACTAACTGATCTATATGTCCATTAAATATTGACAATGGTGATGATAGATTTTTACCTGATAAATTTGCATATATTAACGATGATTTACCTGTTATTTGTCCGTACTGATTATAGGTTACATTATCAAAGAGCGTTCCGCCATTAGTAATGATTTGTTTTAACTTAACGGCATTTGATGCAAGCTCAATAGTTACACCATCTACAGCTTGTAAATTAGTTACAAGCTTATTACTAGATATAGATAAGCCAGCTCCAATCATTCCGCTACTTAATGAGGTTGTTGTTACAATACCCGCAGGTAAAGCTGTTAATGTAAGTTGATTAGAGCCATTATAACCAAATGTAGCGGGATCTTCGTTAATTTGCACAACACTACCACTACCACCTTCTAACCCTCTGCCTAAAATTGAATTAGGTATATTACTTGCATTTATAGAGCCAACCGCTAATTTATATTGGTTACTAGAGTTTAATACAATAGTACTATTATCAACATTTGCAGATAAGCCATTAGTTTTAGTAGCAACTAAGCCACCAGATGCATAAGCTGCAGTACTTGCAAATTTAATTCCGCTTATTCCATTATCCTTAATAATTAACTCATTATTACCGTTATATTGTAGTGATATATTATCAGTAATTGGGCTTAAGATAGTCCATGAGCCCGTCTGAGTATAATCTGGACTTGTAAGCTGATATAATATATTTTGATCTTTCACTATATCGCCTAATACAGCAGATGTAAGCGTCAATCTATAATTAGGAGTTGTACCTGGTAAGTATGCAATATTACCTACTGCAGTACCACCTGGTAATAAACCATCTCCCACAAATACTCGTTTTGTATCTGTAGTATATCCTAATTCGCCCTGCTCTAATATAACTCCCTGACGTTGTGCATCAGATCCGCGTCTTATTTTTAACTTTACAATTGTTATGTCTGGCATTTATATTTATTTATAAGCTTAATGGTGGTTGCATTAAAGATAAGGTTTTTTCTTCTTGTTCTGTTACAAATAACGTCTCAGGATCATCTTTATATTCTACAATTGTGTCTTTTAGGTGATTTAGCTCTGCTGTTATAGTCGTATGCATTTTTTCAAAAGCTGGAGTAGATAGAGAATTAGGTGCTTTTAAGTTAAATAGAGCTTCTCTAATAATATTAAGCTGAGTATACACATCATAACCGTGTTTTTGAATAATACGCTCATGAGTTTTTTGCTTTAGTTCTGATTCATGTATAATAGCTATATTTGACTGAATTATTTTCGCATATTCATCAGTCTTTACATTATATAGCTGACCTGTGTCAAAATCACCTATGTAATCATACAGAGTTAAATCAGTATGTTCTGGATATTCTTTAATTAAAAAATTAGTACTAATATGCCAATCTGCTTTTTCTGTAAAGAACAAAAATTGCTTATCTGATGAATTAAATACACCTACCATACATCTATTTAGTACAATTAATTAACAAGTCCAATAACTAAAGTATATCTGACTTCACCTCTTGTAGGGTGTACCCAATGATATGCGTTTCTATTAAATTTAATTTCACTTCCAGCTATATCTTCATAGAATTTATATGCATCTTTTTCTTGGATTGTTAATCCATTGAGCGTATTAGTACTTAATTGAAATAATCTTAGCTTAGATAAATAGTTATCCTTATGAGGTAAGATATAATCACCTTCTTGATAACGTTGTATTTGCATAAAATCAAATACAACGCGTTCACTGTCAGAAAAATTAGAGTTTATTAAATTATATAGCGTATCGTCAAAATTAACCGATCGAAGAGAGGAAAATCTACTAGATCCAAAAACATCTTTAAATTCGAGTCTTTTTTCTTCGTTTACTTCTCTATTATCAAATATAAAATCTTTAGAATTAATATATTTGATAATATCTTGACTATTTTTAATTACATTATTAATTCTCATGATATTAAATAATTTGTAGCTGAAAAAGTAGTAGTAGTAGCAAATGTTTGATAAGTTGTATCTGTATAATAATTTGTATTTGCATAACCATTATTCACCCAATCAGTTGCCAAATTTGAACTACCTGTTCTTTTAAATACGGCAGTGGATATGTATGTTTCAAAATCATAAAAATAGAAACTAATTCTACTTTGATTATTTACTTTCTTGCCGTACTGAGTGACAATAGCTATATCACCCACAGTTCCAGTAATGTTTGGAGAAACTCCTAATGGCCAAACACTATGTAAGAATGTCTGCAGACTTGCTGTCTGAACATCTCCTTCAATACCAGGAATACCATCAACGGTGCCGTCAGCGAAATACGGATACACAGCGCCAGGAGCACGCGGAACAACTCTCCAAACATAATTACGTACTGCTCCACGACTTTGAATACTAGTAATCAGTCCATTAGAGACAGTAATTCGAGGATTTATATATGTTCCATCTGGTAAACTACTATTTACAGCATTAAATACATCATTAAAATTAGCTAAAGCAAGAGTACCTGCACCAGACCGAATTACAATATGGTTATCAACTCCAGTATCTATTCTCGGCATAGTCAATTCATTAGCAACCAATGAATTTCCTTTAATAATCGCATTACCGGAGAGCAATCCTGTTATACTTGCTCCCTGATTTTGTCTGCCTAAAGATAATGCTGATACCTCACCAGAACCGTCATGAATTTTTGTTTGCCCTGTAGCTGATAGAGGTACTCCTCTTGCGTGTAATACGCCTAAATACGTATCACTAATGTTAGTATTGGTAAGTTGCGGTGTGTTAATGGTTGCCATACAGTTATTTAATACATTTAATCTATTACTAATGTTCCTGCTAATGTGAATACAGGTGTAAGTTTATTACCGTAATCAGTATTAGTTATATTAACTAGTGCATACTGCAACTTATAAATATTTGATAATATTCGATTTACTACACCTAATATATTTTTTTCATTCTCATGGATATAATACTGATTTTGTTCTATAATCGGTAAGTCTTTTAAATTTACATTGTAATTATAATCTGTTAAGGTAAATATATTACGAGAATCATAATTACCGGTAAATCTACCTACTAGGTTGTTTTGAATAGTTAATAAGTCGCTTATAATTTTATAAACTTCTTTATTTATTGTAGATGCTTGAATATATTCATTTGTTGATAGTGAAAAATTATTAATTCCATAGTTTTCATAATTTTCAGCTTTTGTTACTCGTTTAAATACATAAGGCTCTTCAAAAATATAAATTCTTGAGGGAGTAAGCAAGATTACATTGTCATAGCTTGCAGATGTCTGCATAATGTTAAGACTTTTAAAACTATTACTTAAATAAGCTGAATCTTCTACATTTCCACCTGGTGATAATTTATTCCATATAAAATTAGCGGTTTTAAACGGTATTTCTACATAATTCCATATATTAGTAGTTTCAGTCGTATCACCATCTTCCGCTAACAGTCGTTTAGCTTGATATCTACCTACAATTTTATCAGGCCGATTTTTTAAATGCTGGTAAACATTAAAGTTAGTACATATATGCCAATAGTTATTATTACTATTAGAAAAAGCTATGTTATTAACTTTTTCATCTTGTACTAGCTTTTCTTCTAATACATATGTTTCCTGTAACTTATACTCACTATCATAAATATAGACTTTTAGAGTATCTTTATAATACGTTAAGACGTAGAGTCTATTTTCTAACTTATCAAACTCTGCTGCTGCTAAAGGTTCACTCTTAAATCGAGGACCAGCTAACCGTAACTTATAATTAAAGTTTATACTAAATATTTTACATACATAGTTACCAGAATCATATACTAACAGATCATTATTATTACAGCATATAAAAGTAGGTGTGTTAAATCTTGACGGATCTGTACTACTACCTGTACCTCCTATTAATTCTATTAAGTTTCGTTTATTAGCTAACGCTTTATCATTGTTATAATATCCAGCGACCTCATACTTAATAATTACATTATTAGCTGAGTCAGATATAAATACATGAGTATCATTTAAGCATATATTTTCTAGCTTACCAAATGTTAGTTCGTTTTCTATGGTCTCTATCTTATTTGATATCTCTATATAGTTTGTTTCTACACTATTAGTAGATAAACTTACAAAGCTACTACTTGTTATACCAAATATAGTAAAAGTATCTGTATTATCATCATACTGCTTTGATACACAATGTGTAATATTACCAAGATCTATAAAATTAGGATTTTTATTAAACCGACTCGCTTGATTGTAGTTGTCATATAGATCTAACTTTGTGGCGGAAAGCTGACTATCACCTATTCCCGATAGACCTATAAATTTAACATTATTAGAAGAAGGTAAATCGTTGTTGGGAATAAACATTCTAGAGTAAACATATGAATTATTTATGTGTAGCTTCTTTAATTTATCACTTATAAGATTATAAGTTAAATAATCATTAGCACTTACATTTATATCATGTAATGTATAAGGTAGTGAAATTATATCTGATATTAATCTATCATAGGTTAATTCAGATGCTAATATATCTGATGCAAATGATTGTTGAATAGTTAACGGGTAATTAGTTATATATGTGTGTATATCTCCATCATTTATCTCTACTTCACCTATATAATTCTCATTATTTAGTAAAAACTCTCCGCCATTAGTGTAGAATTTTTTGTATTTAGTATAATTTACCATTTAAAATCTACAAAGTTTATGTTGTTTATTGTTACCCCAATAGGTAGTAAGGAGGTTGCTTGCGCTAAAATATTATTTATAATATTATTACGAAAATCAATATTAGTAATATTTAAGTTCTTAATATATATATCAATAAGCTTACTTGAATTAGTTTGTGAAAATTTAAAAAATCTTTCTATCTGTTCAAGATTATTACGCTGACCTGCTGGCATTGATAACACTAACTGATCAATTTTCTTACCTAATAATGTAAGAGCAGCAACTATATCATTAGATACCGGTCGATTATATATTAAAAGATTCTTTATTCTAAAATCTTTAGTATAGTAATATCCTGGTTGTCTAAGATATGTTGCAAGATCAATACCATTAAAGAATCCTGTAGTTCCAATAAATAAATCATCGTTAAATATATTTTGTATTTTATATTTACCAGGTGTTACATTTACTGTTTTATAACTAACTCCATTTACAAATAATGTAATGTTACCTTGTAAAGAATCAAATCTATATGTCAGAGTATGATAACCTGTATCAATATTTGATGTATCAAAATTAATACTAGTGTCTAATATATCTTCGCTTGATAGATAATTAGTTAATGTTAATTCAAAGCTAATATTTTTAGGCTTATATATATTATTAAAGTAGTTATAATTAGTTTGAGTATATCTTCTTGCCGTTAAGCTGTTATATTCACTATACTTACCTGTACCGCTTAATTTAGCAAATCCGGCTGATGCGTTACCAGAAGTGATGTACTTAATAACATTTAAATTATTATTAGTGTCTGCTACTAAGTTGGTAACATATGTATTAGTTGAAGTAGAAGTGTATTCTTTACCAAAATCAATATTTAAAACTTTACCGCCAGCCGATAATGCTGGTATATAAGCTGATAAAGGATAAGAAGATACAAACTGCCTTAACGTAGTATATACACTAATCTTATTATTATGTCCTATATAAATATTTTTATTACTATCTATGTTAAAGTCAGTAATTCCAGCCTGACTAATAAGAAATACCTCAGATTCATTATTGAGCAAATTATGCTTTATAAGATTTACATCGCGTATTGTATAATATATATAATTTGAACCATATCCCTCATACTTTAACTTTTCACCGGGCAAGTATAGTAAAGTATCATTATATCTAATTAAACTTTTTGCATAATCATACTTTGTATCTTTATATTTGTCAAACGGTACAGCATTTGTTACATTAGTAGGTTGCAATGTCTTAAGATTGACCTCTATACAGCTACCTGAACTCGAAGTTAAAAATGTAATTCTATCTGCTTCTTGTAAATAATTAATATAATTATTAAGATTAGGGATTGTTTCTAATTTTATTTTATTTGCTTGTGCATTTAGCTTATATATTTCGCCCGCAGAACACACTACAAAAAAGTCTTGTAGCGGTTCATATATAATAATATCTTTTATATCTGAATTAAATACACTGGTTGTTATTAAAGTATAATCGCTATTATATACATATAAAGTCTTACCACTATATGTATATATAAACGGCGTTATAATTTGATTATTTCTAACGCCAAACCCCGCGTTAGTTTTATTACCAAGGAGTTGAAATCCATAATCTTTATTAGGTTGAATATATATATCAAACGATATTGTAAATTGGTTAGTTTGATTTACTTCCGCTGCAATTAAATATTTGCTATAGTTTGTACCATCGTATACTACCTCTGTATCCGTATACGCTGTTTGAACATTGTTTATATCATATATAAATGGGAACCCGCTAACGATAGGGTTACTATTATTAATAAAATTATTAATATCTGCTTCGCCTAAGCGTTCGTATTTATATGACGCATTAGGTTCTATTGCTAATGAGCTTTTATAATCTATTATTGGAGTATCTATATTTGTATTCTCATCATAATATCTATCAACCCACAAACCAGCTGATCCGGGATTATCAGCCGATAACCAAGTGCACATGTATCTACCATTATTATTCTGTGTACTATACTTTTGATTTATATAAATTTTGTCTGATACAAATGGTGACGTACCTCCTAAGCTTCCATTTTGCACAAAATCTGTGTCATTTATATTAAGTTTATCATATGGATATATACTAGATGGTGCTTTAAAAAATGTATCTGTACCGTTCTGTATTATTATATCTTTATTATAAAAAACATAATTTAATGCTATCTTACTATTTCCTCCCTCCTGATTATTGCCTGTAAATATATTAGTATATTCACGGAAATCTACATCAGGATGATTTACATTACCTATAAGCATGTTTGTACCACTCTTTATATAATTTTTCTCTGAACGTTGATTGTTTAATGTAATATAATTTAAATCAAAAGAACTTAAACAAGTATTATAATTAGTATGTAGTAAATACTGTGACTTTAAGTCATAAACACTTTTTTCCTCGTTAGCTATTAAATCATTTAAACGTTTAGTATCATACGTTATCCAACTTGTTCCTGTTTTATACTGTATATCTTTATAGTTATAATCTATTTTAATTAGACTACTAACTCTAGAAATTGTCTGCCCTGCTTTAACAGGACTAAAAAATAGTTTATCGTTATCATATATTAAGACGCGCGTATCACCACTACTAATATTTTTATATAATGTTAAATATCCTATATCATCTATTTCATACGTAAACATGTCATTTCTTTCGTATGTTATCGTTCGTGGATCACTTTCATAATTATAAAAACAAATCCTATTACTAGTATAATTTAAATAGTAATCTGCTGTTCCGTTATTATGTTTTATTCTGACATATTTACCGTTTATAAACTCTAATTCAAAAATAGCGCTATTATCAAAAATATTAACAGGTATAGTATATATACCTGCTGGTTTAATATCATTGCTATATGATGAATTGCTCTGCTTAAATGTATATAAATACTTGTTAAATTGTAAATTTCTAGATGAACTTAAACTCGCAAAAATTAATGACGTTGTTAACGTATTAATTGTGTTTTCTTTTGTAAGTATTTTAAAGACATCACTAATACTCTTTTTACCTGTTAAATAATGTGATGTATAGTTATTTATAGAACTATCATAGATTCCAGACAGTGCATCTATCTCTGTAAATTTAAACCCACTATCATAAGAGATACTTCTTTGATTATAAGTAAAAAATGGATCGCTATATACAGCAGAAGGCGTATATATAGATGCAACGCTATATTTTTGAAGAGTAGTCACTTTAATTATTTAATAACTAAAACCTAAAACACAGGGTACTCTATAAATTATAAGATAGAATAAACTTATAATAAATTTAACTTTACAAAGCTGGATGCAGGATCTCGATAGAGTACATTAAGAGTAATGATATTATATGAGTATACAGTTAGGTTAGGAATACGGAGTGCATAGTACCTTGTATGCAGTCCCGGTCGAGTCATACAAGGTGATAAATCCAGTGGCGCTCAGTCCCGGAACGGCAGAGAAAGCGTTGTCGGTGGTGAGTTTGCCCTTAATTGAATTACTTACATAGACACTACCGCCTGCTGAAAGAGAACCTTTTAACGTAATTGCTGAAAATGATGGACTATCAGTCGTTCCCAGCCCAATATTAGTACGTGCACCTGATGCTGTCGGTGAGCCAGTACCTCCTGCTGATAACGGTAATATGTATGTATCTGCTGGAATAGTATCAGTACTAATCATTAAGGAGTTTCCGCGTCTCCACAGCGTTCCGGGTGCTCCTAAACCGGGATCGGCAGTTAGAATAGCAGCAAGCGATAGATTAATAGAGTTACTACAAAGTGATACGGTAGTGGTTCTATTTGGTCTTAAATACATAGGTTTATTCTCAGCTGTTCCAATGCATAAACTATCTGCGTTTCCTGCTCCATCGATATAATTATTACTTCCTGGTGCCGCAAACATTTGTAGAACAGAATCATCAGACCCTATTACAGGATAGCTATATATTAATGTATTATGCCGCATACCTCTTAATACTAAAGTCTTTACTGCGGCAATTGATACATTACCCGTTCTACTTTCAAAAGATCCATCAGTGAGAAAACTAACACGATCATCCAAGCGAGGGACATTAGAATATTTGCCTATAGCAGATCCTAATAAACTGCCTACTATATTATAAGCTGTATTTGTTTTATTAAAATATGCCCATGTAGAGGAACCGATATGTAAACCAAGTTCAATCATATCACTATCTACATTTAATACTCCTGCATTATTACCAGGAAGATAAACACCTCCTCCAGTGTATGCAGCATTACCAGATAATCCAGTTAATGCAAATGTATTGATATCTATAGCACTAATAGATGCATTAGTCACATTTGCATTAGTATTCCCTTGAACTCCAGTAATTGTTACCTTATCACCAGTAGATCTTCCGTGACCAGATGCTGTTACAAACATGGTAGAGGTGTTTGTGACGTTAGTAATTGCTGTGGTGTATTTACCTGCCTGAAAAACCGGTATATTTACCCCATTACAATTTACAAATTGTGCTCCGTTGACTGCATCTTCTGCCTGAAATGCTTGAATATTAGTTCCTTGACAATTTTTAGCATAGAGTGCAGGATAATAATCCCCATTACTGTCCTTTGCCCATTGGTATCTGTTAATAAATGATGAAACTATTTGATTCGCTGAAAAATTATAACATGTATATAAACTTATTCCTGGACCACGAGTAATACCCTCAACGTTTAAGTATCCTACATCGATAGAACCTCCGTTAATTTCGGTCACAAATCCTCTTAGACTACATTCATAAACTCCTAACCATTCAATTACCCCTCTTTGCGCACATGAAAATCTTAATCCACTACTGTATGCGTTATAGTCTCTATTACCCCTAATACTTATGTTATTGATATATGCATTAAATGTATTTGCAGCACCAGGACCGTGTGATTCATTAGATAACATATACACTACATATTTTTCAAAAGCAGTTGCAACATTATTTTTAAAGTTAATAAATACATGTTTGTTTTCTCCTATTAACCCAACTCCACCGTAAATATACCAAGTATCTGAAGTGTAATAAATAGTGCTTACACAAGATTTTGCAGGAAAATATATAGTTCCAAGACGAAGAGGGGTACCCTGACCTTTTATATATACTACCGCATTAGGCGGAATAGCCTGTATTAAACCGGGAGAAGCGATGGTAATAGTTCCTGGTGCAGATACTCCAGCGGTCACAGTATATTCATAGCTGTCACTATTAAAGGTAATAATATCACCAACAAGAACATTGCCAGTACCTGCGATAACAGGAATAGAAGTCGTACCTGCTGCAAATCCCACTGCTGTAGTAGTATATTCTGTTCCATTTCCTTTAAGTGGTGGAGGAGTTTCCCCAGACCATGTACCGGTGATAGGCTTAGGATTATCTCCATCTAAATAACGTGGTAACGAATTGTATGCAGATTTAAGAGCAGATAAACAGTCGACAGCCGTAGCACCTGCATTAAAATCATCAGAAGTCGGCAATGCTCCAAAATTCAATACATTTCTAGGACCTGTGTAAAATGCATAATCTGATGTAGCATCTTCTGGATTTTCATAATCGACAAAAGAACCTTCACTAAATTCAATTACCGTATTTGATACATATGTGGATAAAGGAAATCCTGAAGGAATTCTAAAACCCCCTTGTGACAGTTCTGCAACAGCAGGAATTGATGGAGTAAGTTGTGCATATTGTAATGCCTTTTTCAATGCATCCATTCTAGCAACATTAGTATCAGCAGACGATTCGAATTTTTTGACATTGTTACCTTGTTTCAATAATACATATCCATACTCCGGAGGATTAAAGTCTGATACCCACTCATTCAATCCATTACTATTTAAACTTGGAGATGCATATGGTATGTTTATAACTTTACTAGAAGCTCCATTAATAGTAGCAGCACCAGCATATAAAGTAGCATAATTGGTAGTATTTAACAGACCATTAACATCTGAAAATATTAATGTATTTCCATTAGGATAACTAGCAGGGCTAGGTAAAGTATATATTCTAGGTTGTGTTAATGTTGCAGTTAATCTTGCTATAGTAGTACCAGCAGCAATAGTTGCATTAGCATCTCCAAGGTTTTGTATTTTAATAGGAAGTAGCCCGAGTCTGGTTTGTCCCCATGCTTGATCACTACTAGTTGGTGTTAGACCTTCGACAAAAAGTCTATCTGCTTCTGGTTTTAAGTATGTACTCATTGAATTTTAGTTTGTATTTTTAAATTAGTCGTAGGACTATAAATGATTTGCTCATAGGATGGACTATAAAGAAATTGATAACCATTATCCGGATTTATTAATTCAATACTAGTTGGCAACTGTAGAATACTGACGTATGTTTGTTTATTTATCTTGCCTTCTAAGTTAACAAATGTATTATTAGTAGATAAAGGAGATATCTGACTGCTTATTATACTCAATTCACCGATTTCATCATAATATGATGAATTATATATATTAAGAGGCTGTATAAATAGAGTTTTACTACCGTCTTTAAATGTAATTAAAAACTGTACCGTTATAGGCTTATTAAAATTTGCCGTATCATTAGAATATGTATTTGTATACATACTCATTATTGTCCCGCCAGTCTTATTAAAAAGAACTTCATTAAAGATACTTTTATTTTTATAATCGTATATTAAATCCTTTTTTATATGTATATTATTAGCCGAGTCTCCGTAATTAATAATAAGATAAGTAGCATAATTACTCGTTTCATTTATACCAGTAAGTACAAAAGTGATTGAAGTCTTACCTTTAACAGAGACCGTCGGCAGTATTTTCTGCATATCTCCTGTAGTACTCGTTAAATTGTAATATATACTAATATTTTTCATATTATGATTTGATTTCCAGATAATGTATATGTACCCAAGTTAGATTTTATAGTTGCAAAAGTATAATTAACAAAATCTGACGTCCTTACAGTATTATTGTGATTAAAATATTTACAATCAATAAACGTGACAACTTTATTTTGATCTATATTAAAGCTGTAGTCGAGTAAGTGGAAAAGATTATTATTATCAGTGCATATATAGGTTAACTTATATATATCGTTTAATGAGTTATAAGTTATTATAGGTTTTTGAATTTTTACTATATTAAAGTTAGTATCGCTATTAAACAAAGCAGATAAAGTAAACACACTTGATATAATAGGTATTTGAGAAGTAATTGGAAATATTTTCTCAGTAATATTATCAGTAATATTATATTGGTATATATCCGGTATAAAGATTTTATTATTATTATTATAAATTTTTATAATATTATCTGCAGTATTTTCTGTTATAAGACCTGTTGAAGACTGAATCCTCGGATACATAACACAGAATGTAACTGTTTTATCTTTTTCGATAAATAATCTATTAGAAAAAGCTTGTAGAGTAGAGCTTGAGCTAATAGTATAAACTAGATTAGAAGTAGATGGTTTTTGGAAACTTCCATCTTCATACAGAACTTTATCAAAAACAAGATAATTAGGAGTTTCTATACATATTGTATTATAAAAAATCTCTAAGTTTTTAGCTGCTGTATATACTTCCGTTTGTACACCAGCATTATACTTACTAAACGTACTAGTAAGTGCAGTAGATAAAGGAATAGACAGTGTACTTGTGCCTTGCTGTATAAAAATACTACCTTGGAGTCGATCTTTTACAGCTTGTGACTTTAATTCATTTACACCTGATAGAGTAGATAGAGTTGTAAGACCATAATCGTAAACTGTATTATTAAAAGGAATTTGATCTTTATAAATATTATCATTTGGTATCACTATTTCATCACTATAGTAACCACAGTTATACTCTTCAACATTAGCAGCAGATAAGACAGATCTTACATCATAAACAAAAGATGCAGTTAAACTCGGTGTTATAGATAGATCTATTGCCCGGGTTACAGGATTTAAACTCGAAACACCTGCTTCAGCTAATTCATTATAGTAATAAGTACCGTTACCATAATCATCTGGCCACAAAGTAGCATAACTATCAGGCAATGCCATATTATCTGCGAACGTAAACTCACCCCCGTCTTTAATTTTAGGTATTATATTTCTCGAGTTCTGTATTAATTCTGTATATGGTGTAAATTCTCTAAAGAATAAAGTAAGATAAGATGAACTAAGAGATGAAAATCCACTAGCACTTAAACTATTAGTAGTAATAGTAGATAGACCGCTTCTAAAAGTATTACCAACTACAGAGGCAGTACTATAGTTAAAATTTATACCTTCTACTTCATCGCGAAATACGTGACCATCTAACAGTAAACTCTTAATAGCTTCATCTTCTAAAGTTTCTACAGATTTAAAAGTGTGTCCTAATTTATCCTTAAATAGTGCATAACTATTACCATATATATCATACTGTAATGCAGTTATATAGCCTTTATTATATAAATCACTAAAGTTTAAATTTATATCATTTGTTATAGATTGAGTATATGATTGCTCAGAAGCATAATAAGGTGCAAATGTTTGATCGCTACTGTTTATTTTAGGAGTACCACTCGCAAATCCACTCGATACGTTTTTTACATCAAATCTATAATCATAAATATATACTAAAGGATAATCTAATTGGTTATTAATAGTTACGTTACCATATTTATTTGGATCTGGAAATATATAAATTTTGTTAGGTTCAAGCTTAGTATAATCAATACTATATGTAAAATTATTAGCATTTAACTGAAATATACCTTGACTGTCTGTATTAAAAAATAAACCTAAATTTCTGAGCAATATCGCTTCGTTAGACTGTACTGTAGCTGTATTTGCTTGCTGTAAATTATTAATATTATTAAAAGGCGTCTCCGCTCTAACTAATATACCTGTAACAGTGGTGTTATTACTAGTATCTATATAATGTAGATCTGCACCCAAATATTTCTCGAGAAGTTTCTTTCTATATACAATAACATCACTTGTAGATATTCCACTTATGTCATTATTTTGTAGTAAAGCTAACGGATTATCAGTATTACATATTGCGTCAAACTTTAACGTAACGTTTACTATTAGAGGTATTTCATTTAAAAATGCAGTACTACCAAATATTTGCTGGTAACTATCACTTAAAAATAAAGCTGTATCTACTTCATTTATATTTGAAGTATAGTAATTTATTCTTTGCAGGCTTGTTTCTGTAGATTTAGGTAGATTTGGAATATCAAAGTAATTACCGTATACATCTACATATTCGAGTATATCAATATTAAGAGACTCTCTTATACTTGCTAACGATTTACCTAGATCAGAATATTGCGGTTGATCTTGAGCTGCAAATAGGTAATTGTATATACTATCAAATAATCCCTTCTCAATTGATGTAGAACTACCTTTTATTTTATTTCTATCAATAACGTACTTTGCATCATCACGCTTTGATTTATAAAAGAGAATAATTTGTCTAATTTTGTCTGTAAAGAAAGGTATTGCTACGTCTAAATCAGCTGGATCATCAAAGTTAATAGTAGATAAAAATTTACGTTCTTGGTTTGTTGCGTATGTTAGAACAATCTCTTTTAAGAACTCTACATAATACTCAACAAAACTTTTTTGTTCTGTTGTGCTACTGTTGTTCTTTATTTTCGACCAATCTTTTAAATATGATATATAAAAGTTATTATACTCTTCAGGAGTATAATCTACACGCGTTATTGTTATAAACTGTAAAAATGAATAAGGACTACTATTATCTGCAGCAGCTGATTTATCTACATCTGGATTAGTAATCGAGTTACTAATTATAGCAGAATTATATGTTATTACTGATGACATTTAATTTATTTATTCATTCATTATTGTATTAGCTGTAAGCTTTTGTATAATTGATTTGATAGAATGTTTGAAATCACACCATTTTCTTTCGACCAGTCATTGTATGAAGATGTATTAAAACTAAGTGTGTTATTTTGATCTGTAAAATTTATAACACTATCATATATAGTGCCCTCTGCGCCTGTTATATATTTATAAAAAGTATAATACTCATTGAGTCTTCTACCGCTCGCTGTTGGATCTACTACAAGTCCCCATCCCCAGGTATTATTATATGCACTTATAACATAAGTTTTAGACATCACTCCAACAGCACTAACGGGTTGATAGGTGTTTAGTCGTTTATATGTGTTACTATATTTTTCATAAGCAACAATATCCTGTCCTGCAGTAATCTTATCATAAATTGATAGTTCAGCTCCTAAATTAAAGCCATATATATTACTATTAACATATCCATAATTATTAAAGTTCTCTGCATACTGATTTTGTGAACCATAAAGTCTACTTTTGTTTATAGATAGTATATCTATAAGTCTAGTTAACTCAGCTGGATAGTTATAGTTAGAGGAATTATATCGCTGATAATCAATATTATATTCTTGAAGAATTGATATTAAATTACTAATATTAGCGTAATCTAATACACTATTATTAGATATAAAGTTAGTAATCTTTTCATACGTAACTTTACCTAAACTAGATTGATCTGAGGAGATAGTTCCAACAGCATAGTCTAAAAACTTATTGTATAGATTATAATTATCATTAAATAAGGGTTGAATAGATATCTCTCTAAATTTCTGACCCATATCTATATCCTCTCCATGTTTCGCAATAGTATAAACTCCGCCAGATGGATATATGGTAAATGTGCTTGATCTACCTGTTAAGGCACTCCCATTAATAGTAGTTCGCGCTGATAAAAATAAATTAGCTGTAGTCTGGGTTGTGTTATATTTAAACGTACCTTTTAATACGCCACTTAAATTAAAATTAGATGAATATAAAAACTGAGCCGAAAATATACTCGCACCATTCGTTAGTACAACCGTTGTATTAGAGCTATTAAGAGATAGACTATTTTTTATAGTGTAGTTTTCTGTATCTTTTACTTTTATAACAAAACTAATAAGAGAATTACTAAATTTTATAGGATTAATATCAAAAGACGTACTTGTATTACCTTCCGCATCTACGCCATTAGAAGTAATAGATAAATGATTGTAATCCAGATTTTTAACTACTTTTGCAGTTACAGAAGCTGTTGCTGTATTTGTATATGGTAAAAGTTCACTAGGCGAATAACCAAAACAAAGTTTAACAGAACTTAATGGCATATCACTTTTAAAGTATACTAAAGCATCGCCTGATGTACCGTATAAAAATGAATCTTCATCTGTTTCTAAACAATTTATAATTACTTTACCTGCTAACTTACAATATAATTTTTCTGACGTTGTCTTAAATGAAGTTATCTCAACAAACTCTGTTAAATTTTTTAACCCTGTCTCTAATGTATAGAATGATGAGTATGGATATAAATGATTATAATAAGTATTGTCAATATTAGTATCAAAATAGTTATCTGTAGCACCGTCTGCAAAAGGTATTATATCTAGATTATTTAAAGTATTATATGATTGATAAGAAGTAGATCTTATAACTTTAACTGGATTAGTAATTTTACCTGCTGTTAATATCAAATTACTACTCGTAGATAATGTTATATTATTTGTAAGATAATTGTATACCGTAACATGCTGAGAAAAGGAATCTATATAAGATTCACCTACTCTATCATATAAATAGCATGTTACTTTATACTCTCCAGGTAGTAAGTAAGCGTGTCGACCAGTTACAGACTCTGATATTGTACCATCACCATAATCCCACACTATACGCTTACTTGAAAATACATCATCAATACCCTGTAATCTCGGTACAAAGACAAACTCTGCAAATGGCAAAGCGTAACTTGATAAGGCTAAATTACCTGTGTAGTTATATGTATAAAAATACGAGTACGTTGTATTTATAATTCCATAATCTTGATATATAGAGGTACTCGCCATTTATTTATATTTATAGTCGGATGAGGTATTAGCCGTTCTCAATAATTATATTATTAACTATATCAGACACTTTATAAAAATATGCATATTGAAAGTCTTCTAATTTATAGTCCTTTGATGTTATCATTATATCATTATACTGATATAATGGGTTCCAAACAATAAAACTTAGTAACGGTGTTTCATAGGTCACACCTGCAACAACACGTCTTGTACCTACTCTTTTTACACCGTAGATATTTAAAATATTGTTTTGTATTTCACTTACATTAACTGTCGAGCCTAATAATATTTTATTAAAAGCAGATTTAAAAATACCCTGTATATTAGATTTTAAATTAGATACATTAACAACATTATCACGGTCTTTATATATAACTAATTTTGTTTCTGCTAATACTTCAGTTAATACAGTTTCACTATTAGATGCAACACCTAAAGCAAATGCTTTAAAAATCGGATCTGCAAATACTATATTGTGAGTAATGTCCTTAATATTATTACACTCACTAAGAATTAATTGTTTTTGCGTAGGATTTGTATAGTTTGGAATTTGTTCGTTAATAATTGAATTCTTAGGTACAGAAAATAAGTTTACATTATTAAATGAAGTCGAATTTGCATATCTTACTTGGTTGAATAGTACTCTACTATCTTCGTTAGGTCTATTGAGACCTATATCATAGTAATATTTTAATACTTTATTTGTATAAATATCATTTGATATTGCTTTTACAGATTGAATAAATCCATTAAACTTTTTAGTTATGAAATTCTCATAGTCTACACTTGTAACTAATCTATTTTGTAGGGAAAATAATTTTGGCGCGTTATTTTTAATTTCTTCCGCCGTTTCAGCGCTAGATACGGCTATAGATTCATTTAAGTTATTAGCTGTTATATATGATGTATTTAAAGAGCTTATAAAATTATTATCCGCACTATATATATTTGAACTTATTTCACTAAATGTAGGTGTATTATAGATGATAAAGTTGCTACCGTTTAAACCATTAGCAGAAACATATCCTATGGTATCATCAGATTTAATATAAAATATTTGAACTTTATCATCAACTTGAAGTTGTTTACCATTTAAACCATTACCAAATTTAAATTCATAATTACCATTCTCATTATAACGTTTTTCAAACTTTAAACTTCCAGCTGACTCCAAGAATAAAGAAGATGTTTCCGTCCATTCCTGCCAAGTGTCCGTATTCCGACTTTTAACAAATATAGTAAAAGTATTATCTGCAATAAATTTATTATCTGTATTAGTTTTAATATCAGTATTCCTATTAATTATTTTAATAACTTCAAAAGGTTCTCCAATAGATGTATAAACTGGATGCTCTATAATATTTCCTTGATAAAGCATACTATTACTAATAGATAATCCTTCATTACTTGCAGTTGTTTTCTCAAATGATATGTCTTTAAGTGTCGTGTAGCTAACACCGTCTTTAGACAAATATGAAAACCGCTTAATGCTATATTGACCTGGTCCTAATGAAGATGATCCAGTCAAATCTATATTAACGAGCGAGGTTTGTTTACCGGTGGGCTTATAGCCAATATTGGATACTAGTTTATTTATATTTTCATATAATTCTGCTGTTGTAAATGTAGATTCTGATGCAGTTGTATTCAAATAAAATAATAATACATGATACATGTACGCTACTATATCTATAAAAGAATTTATATTTGAACCTTCAAAATTTTGATCTCTAAAAACTTCAGATTCATTTAATTTATTTATAATTAAAGCCTTTAACGTTGTTGCGTCAAAAGTCGCATACGCTTCTTGAGGTAAGTTATACTCAGTAAAATTTTTAACACTCATAATTATTTAAATATATATCCTCCATTATTTAAGGCTGTTTTTAAAGATACCCCATAAACGTTTAAGGAGGGTACAGATAGATTTATATCAATATCATATTCCATTTCATCTATTAAAGCTACAACATTAATATACTCTATTACTACTCTTGGTTCTTGTGCTGGTAAACCAAATAAGATTTTTTGAGCTAAAAAATATGCCTTTACTTCTGATACTGTTTCAAATAAATAATCACGTAAATCGAGACCAAAAGTTGGATTTAAAAGCTTTTCACCAGGTGATGTGGTAAGTATATTTTTTAAAGCTGTAATAACTGCATTAACATCATATATTGCTTCTAAATCTTTTACACTACTTGATCGTAGTAGCTCACCTCCTTTTGCACCGTATGATGTTTTTAAGTCAAACCGAATATCTTTATATAAGTATCCTGCTTTACGCGCTGTTTCTACTGCTGTTGTTGGTTTAACTATATCTAATCTTATAGCCATTTATAATTATTTAATAACAACATCAGGCATACTATATAAATTAATTGTTAGTTTTAAACGAACTAAGATATAATTAAATTATGAAAATTCCGGTTACCTATATTGAAAAGAAAGATATTACTGTTGAAGTCACTCCTATCTCACTTGTAAAGTATCTTGATGAGTATATAACTAACTCATTTAATATGACTATTGGAGCATTTATAACGAATGTTAATTCTATTCCTTGTTGGGTAAGAGGTGTCTATAGTTCGCATGGTCATGATGAATTTGTTCAAACTGCAACAGCAGAAGAAATTAAAATTATGGAAGCTCTAAATATCGTTAGAAGCTATGTACGGAGTAAGCGTATATTACCAGTTAGCGCATGATAATGCTTTAGCAGTACCTGGTTTAGCAGAAGAACACTTATGTCTAGCCCTGAAAGCCTTGCGCTTTTTAGGGTTAGATTTTTTTATTCTTAAATTTGGGTCACCGTAATGTACACGTTTAAGCTTACCGTCTACTCTAACACATCTCATATATTTTTTATCAGATCTAGTAGATGATTGTTGCTTTGTAACTTTTGTACAGCGCGATCCTGCTTTTTCTAGTAAAATCTCTGCTACTAGTTTATTAAATTCCATATAATTATTTATTATATGGCATAAATAAAGTTATGGGGAAAAAATATTTAACTTTAGTTGAGACGTACTTATCTAGATTTGAGAGAGGAGGGTTTCTTGTTGGTGATGTGTTTAAGTTTAACGATAACTTTAAGTCATCTGAAGGTTATAAAAAGCTTGGCTATAATAGTCAAGAGCTTATAGATCAAATGATAGAAACTGGTCTACATGTCAGAGTGGTCGGAATAAAAGACACCACTTCTCCTAGATTTCCCGGCAATCCTCAAACCTCCTCTGCTGATGTATCTTTAACACTCGCTGTTGATAATGGTGGAGGCCGTTATTCTCATTACGTTAATATTTCTCCAGAGTTAGGTACTCCTGTTTCTTACTACCCTAATTTACCTCCCATTCCTGACGCTATGCGGCGCCCTAATGATGTTAATGTTAAACCTAAAGAACTTGAAAAGCAAGACCATATCTCAAATAAAACAGATAAAGGTAATGGTAAACTTAGTGATACAAATATTAGTCTCGCTATGTCTAACACAGACATTAAATCTAGTTCAACTTCTGCAGATCCGGCTGTAAGTGCAAATAACCACGAATACTTAAAAGGTTTACAAGATTATAAATAAATAATAATATGATTAATCATAAACTAGATGAACAAAAATTAATAGGAGCTTACGATCAAATCCTTGAAGAGGGATTGTTCGATAGATTAAAAGCAAGAGGATCTCAAGCCATGGGTGCCGTACAAGGTGCCGGACAACAACTTAAAGGTAAATTAAAACAAAAAGCAGGTAGTGCAATTACTGGTGCTGCTACTGGCGTCGCACGAGGTCTTGGCATTGACCCTACTGCAGCAACAGGACCTGGTACATTAGCAGCAAAAGGTGCTGAGATGTCAGCCGCAGGACAAGAAGATATTGCTCAAGGAGCAACAAAAGGTAACGACGCAAAATATGAATCTTATATTAAGAATTCAGCTAAAACGATTGTTAATGATTTAAAAAAACTTGGTATGCCAGTATATGATGAATTCGAGTTAGAAACAGCTATTATTAATGCTGTACAATCAAATTTAAAACATTCATAGTTAGTATTTTAAATTTTTTAAACCTCGTAATGATATATCATTACGAGGTTTTGTCTATATTAGTTTCGAATATTAAATAATTATAATGTATCAATATAAATGTACAATCTTAGAGGTAATTGATGGTGATACTGTAAAGGTTGATATTGATGCTGGTTTTAATATATGTATTAAAAATCTTAATATAAGACTCTTAGGTATTGATACTCCTGAGAGTAAAACAACTGATTTAATAGAAAAAGTCTTTGGTTTAGCTAGTAAATCAGTTGTGCAGCAACTCCTACCTGTCGGTAGCACTCAAATTGTTAAAACAACAATTGATGATAAGTATGGTAGGTTATTAGGTGATTTTTTAATAGATGGTAAGTCACTATGTCAGTTATTAGTAACTGATGGATACGCTGTAGAGTATCACGGTCAAAATAAAACTGATATAGCTAGCTTACATTTATTAAATAGAGAGAGACTAATTAAAGAAAATAAAGTACATCTACCTAGCACAGCTCCAAAGTAATAAAACAAGCAAAACAGTTAATTTCCTTATCAGTTACAAACGAGCTCTTATACAAATGATCTGCAATAATTGATATCATCTTCTTCTTTCTTAGATCGTCAATATTTTGAGCATAGATATGCTCTAACAATTCTACAAGAAGATTATCATAATCACTATTAAATCTACTCTCATTTTCAATGAGATATTTACGCAAAGTAATAACGTCTTTATTCGTAATATGATTATAGATATTTTTTAGCAGCTCACTATCTACATGTATGTTTTCTATACAGAGCTCTTTGTCTACGCAGTTCTTTTGAAGTTCATTGATAGTCTTCCTAATATCAGGAAAATTGACTTTGACGAGCTCTATGAACTTCTTTTTCTGTTCTTCGCTAACAGTAATATCTTCACTTTTAAGTATAGAATAGCACCTACGTACAGCAGCTTCGATTACTGGCTTAATCTCAATCGATTGACATCTTGACTGAAGAGCTGGGATAATTTTATGCTTATAATTACCTGTTAAGATAAACCGAGTAGTCTTGGAATATGACTCCATAGTATTACGTAATGCAGCTTGCGCCGGTCCGGTCAAACCATCACAGTTTCCAGTTAATATCTGACTTTTACCTACAAAAAAATTGTTTGTCTTATTAACACCGATATCATAAACTACGACAGACTCACTTAATTTTTTTATTGTTTTAATTTTTAGTTGAGCTAGCATAGTTACATCATCTGTCTTGGTGATTATATCTGTTATACCTTCATTAATAATATCTTTTAATTTTTTACGCTCTATTTTACCATCTATCTGTACATACCATTTATGAGTATCAGTACAAATAATTTTTTCACCATTTTCAAACTCTATCTCATATACTTCACGCTCACCTTGACATGCATGATTAAAGGGTCGCCACTCTATAGTATCTGTCGCTACATTATATGTTTTTACTAGATGGTTTTTATCATCTAAGTTTTTTATAGGTAATTGCTTTACAACACCATCTGCAAGCACAGTTACGAGTGTATTTTCTTCTAGACATTCATCCAGAATAACCACCTTAATACCTCCATCAAATGACTTAGTCTGAGCAAAGTTAGTGATATTATGTCTGATTGTATCAATACCTGACTCATCTGACGCATTAATATATATATAGTTACACTTCAATATATCATTTACAATAATACGAGCAAGAGAAGTATTGTGATGAATTACATTGTTAGGTGTTACATATAAATGTGGATCACCAATAGAAATATCATACACGTCGCCATATTTAACAAACTCCTTATTAATAATTTGCTGGTTACCATCTAACGTTAACACCGTAGTAGCATCTTTAGCTAACACTTGATTATCTTTATCTATGATAATGTGGTTTTCAGAACATTTAAATGATGTTTTATTTTCTAATGTAATGTCAATAATTTTATTATTACACTTTTTAACATACCCTAAAATTGGTGTGAGTGTACCAGTTGGTGTCTGTACATAGATGTTATTTGTAACATGCTGTACTACTTCATATTGTGTATTATCGATTTGTAAATATGCAAATAGGTCTTTGATTTTAATTGATAATTTTTTCATGTATTTTTGTTAAAAGTTGGTTAATTGTGTTGTTTGGATCTTGTTTATATGTTTGTTCCCAAACGGTTATTATATGATATCCTCGTTTAATTGCTAGTTGATGTTTGATGTGATCTTTATTCCATGTCTCTAAAGCTGTTTTCATGGTAACTTTATTAATATCAGTTGAAGTATATATAGTTGGGTTCATATGCCAAAAATCTCCGTTAAATTCAACAATAACATTTTTATAACAAAAATCATATTTGTAATGAGTATCATTTTCCCAAAGATGTAGTTCATTTTCCCCGTATTTACAATCAGTATCTTTAAATTTACTAGTTGTAATTAAATTTGAACAAAATTCGAGTTGGATTTTACTTATACCTGTAAAGTTATGTAATCGTTTCTTGCAGATCTGTTTAGCGCCATCGTAACCATGTTTTTTTACTAGTTCATGAAACGTCTTACCTTTACGCTTGTTTATAGATGGGTCATTTATAATCGCGATCTGTAAAGATTGTTGCCATTTTTGGTTTCTTGTAGCTAATTTTATTAATATTTCATCTTTATCAATACCAATATGTTTGTAGAACATATACCCACGACCAATTTTATTACCTATTTTATGTTTACCTGCTACAGCGTTAGCTTTAAATGTCAACCCCTTCTGCGTTTTGGATTCAACAGTCTGTTTTAAAGATTTTGACTGTTGAATCAATTTTAATGCTTTTATTGCATCAACATGGTTATATCCTCTAATTAACCAATAGTTTATATTACACACCTTATTACAGTGTATTCCAAATTTTAATTTTAAAAACTTTGCAAATTTAGATTTAAATATTGTTAATCTAATAGGTGTATCTTCAACTATATCGATAAACTCGCTTATCGTTGGTTTAATAAAATCTATATTAGTTATAGGTATACGGTAATAACTGTTTAATAAATCAATAAAGTTATTAATACAACTACTATCGTAGTATATAATACTACTATGTTTTTTACCACGTTTTAATTTCACTTAATTATTTAATCTCTGGAGCCACAGGTGTGTGTAAGTACATCATAATTTTCTCATATTCATAATCATCAACATATAATAGTAATTCCTCCTCCCCATCAAGGCATTTACCTGTTCCAGGATTACCGACAAATAGTAGGTTAGGTATTTCTGACTTAAATCCCTTAATAATATCTAATGTTCGATCATCAAGAATAATATCATTTAAGGTATGTGGTCTATACTTTTCACACCAAATACCATTAAATACACCCTTTACATCTAAATTCATATATGTTTTCTATCAATTATTTACCAGAAGAACCGAACCCTTTAGCTCCACGTTCTGACTCTTCTATATTTTCAGCCCATTCGAATTTAGGTTGTATTAATTTATGAAATTCAAGTTGTGCAATTCTATCTCCGATTTTAACTTCATAAGATGTATTAGAAAAATTAAATAATTTTACTCCTATGTCACCTCTATATTGATTATCAATTCTTCCTAGATGTGGTTGTATATCATATTTAAATCCAAGACCAGATCTCGGTGAGATTATAAAATAGTAGCCATGTTGTATATAAGCTACAGTTAAACCAACAGGTACAATATTACTACCTTTCGCGGGTATAGTTATATTCTCTACGCTATAGATATCCGCTCCAATATCGCCTGTAAGAGGATCTTCTATATTAAATTTCGGTAGCTTTGCATCTCGATGTTTTTTTATAAATTTAACTGATATATTACTCATATATTTATTATAAAGTATTTTTTTAAAAAATCAATAAACCCTTTTACACAAATATGATGTGTCTTAATATTTTGAGATTTCAAAAAATGAAAAATCTCTAAACTAGATTTATATGGTATCATATTACATACTGTGGTAATATACTCATACATTCCATTCTTTTTATACATTGTTGTTCTGTATAATTTAATAATATTTTTTTTATCTTCAGTAGATAAAGATGCCTTGTATCGTCTTACTCCATCTGATACTTTCTGACAGTAAGTTATTCTATCTTCAGGTGTTCTATTTAATGACGTAGACTTAGCCGCTTGACTCTTAAGATAAGATTCATGATCTCGCTGCTCTTTAGTGCGTTTTGATTTCGTTAATAACTCTCTATATTTTCTCGCTTTCTTTTCTTCATCTGAATACTGAGATATAGCGTATTTTACTGCATTAGAAATATTTCTTGAAATCTCTAACTTTTTATTAGCTGAAAAACTAGCCCTAGTTTTTTTATAAGAATTTATTCTTTTTGGTGAGGCCATACGCAAAGATGTTTTCCATTTATCTTTGTTTATTATTATAGCTCCTCCGGAACTATATCCCTGTATATTTAAATAATTCTCACTAATAGAGCATTTTAATTTTTTAAGCCAAAAATTTTCCCGTTCTATAAGCTCATTTTTTGAATTAACACTTTCAATCGTAATTTTCTGTGTATAAATACTGTTTCGGATAAACCACGGTAATAATTTTCCTGAACCTAAATATTTTTTATTATTTTTTATATCTTTACCAACGTAGTAAAAAATCTTTCCGTTAGGAAGTACAAATTTTGTTCTATAAATAATCATATTAATATTTATATCTATCCTAGAATTCAAGACATATTTATTAATAGATAAATATGTCTTTTATAGTAGTTGAAATGAATAAATCAAGCTTAAATAAGTAATAAATGGATACCGACATAGATAATACTGTAAATGATATAATCTCACAGTTAAAGACAAGCAGTTTATCAAATGCTTCACCTCAAAAAGAAGAGGTTAAATTAACTAAAGATAATCTTGAGGAGTTTATTCTAACCAACTCCGGTAAACTTGTTACCAAATCATTAGGACTTATTGATAATATAGAATCCTTTGTTTCTACTTCTCCAGAACCTGATGATGTAGCTGCTTTATCCGAATTAATAAAAGCCGCTGCATCTGCAGTTGAATCGCTTAATAAAATATATATCGCTGATAGTAAAAATGATAATCAAATGAAGATGAAAAAATTAGATATTGCTGCTAGAGAAAAGTTATCTTTAATGGATAATCAAACTAAGATTTTATTATCTCGTGAAGATATTATGAAAGCACTTATAAATCCTAGTGACGTTATTGATGTTTAATTTGTAGTTGGAAATAATGTGCTATCTGGTTGACCAGTACCTGCTTCAGCTGTATTTGGTAATGCGGGTAAATCTATATTTTTAACTGTATTTGATGGTTGATTAATTGAATCTATATTTGTATTCGGGTTATTAATTGCAGCTAAAACTTGAGACTTACTACCTACACATATTTTAACATACATAGAACCTACATTAGGTACTCCAGATACTGTTCTTTCTGTCCACGTTTTATAAGGTACAGATTGTCTACTTATAGGTTTTTGATTTGTTACTTTATAGAAAGCATACGGTGTAAAATCAATAATACGTTCTCCTCCGTTAGAAGATCCCTTTCTATCAATTAATTGAATAAGCTCTGATTTACCATTATATCTAACATAAGCAAATAAATTATTATTTCTAGCTAAAGTTGAAAACTTATTTAAGCTTAGTGTTATGCCTGTATTCGCAATTAAAGCATTTACCAATACTTCATTAAATGCTACACCGTGATTAAACTTATCAGTATTAATAGTTGTGAGATCGGTATTGTTATCTGTACCCCTACTCCATCTACCTGAGTATCCATTATTTTTATCTGTTTCTGATCTACTCATACAATTATCTACTAATTGTGCATCTCCTGTTATACCTTGAATACTTGGAGTT
>Ga0114969_10000172_pt1 | contig 54038 bp, 46 predicted proteins | sample M_130807_MF_Meta_FD_87316 | JGI IMG/M metagenome (GOLD analysis project Ga0114969, IMG submission 87316) | Freshwater microbial communities from Lake Montjoie, Canada to study carbon cycling - M_130807_MF_MetaG | ecosystem: Environmental > Aquatic > Freshwater > Lake | place: Lake Montjoie... | reverse complement strand
TTCAAATTTCACCTGAGCAAAGGCAAGATGTGTTGCACAAATAATAATAATAAGTAAAGACGACTTGATGAATCTGTTTTTCATTTATTATTTAAAATTTTTAATGAGTGAAAAATAGCCTCCCATGCCGGCTGCTTTTGTTGGAGTAACAAACCCTTGTAAATTATTGCTACCCGCATACATCATGAATCCTTTACCGAAATCAGCGAAAACGCCTAATCCGTATGTGAAATTACCATACCCGCCATGTCCGAATGTACCCGAGATCATCACTTTTTTCGTAATCGAATAATTCGCTTTTATATAATACAACAATTTATAATTTGCATTAAATACATATCGCACACCTTCAATCAATTCAAATTTTTTGCTCAGCTGTATTTCATAGGTTAAATTTAAAATACTAGGAAGTGTAACCGTAAACGATTTCTTTTTGAAAGGTGCAATTGAACTGATAATGCTATCCTGAGAAGTATTTGCAAAAGTAGAGTCCTGCAAATCATAGATGCTGTTAATAGCAAAACCTGTATAATGAAACAAGGAATCCTGATTCATATAAAGTGATTGCTGGTTAAATTTGATAGACCCTATATCTGCAACAGATACGCGAAATTTGGAATTTCCAATTCGTGTTTGGAAGGGTGCCTCGAAATAAATATCGATACTTGCTCCAATGCCATTAAAAGCACCTAATCCTTTATGTGCAGTATCCGATTGTGCTACTTGCATATTGGTGTTGAAATCAATCGATTGCCCATCGGCACTGGTATACAATTCTGCTTTATTAGCTAAAATAGAGGAGTAGCGTTCTCCTTTTAAGATAGAAACAGCAATTCCCCATCTGGCAGCACTGTCGTATTTAGCGGAGAACAATCCTACTTGAAGCTGCTGATAGCGAAGGAAATTTAAACTGAATTTATTAAAATCGGCAAGCTTACCTGCATAGGGTGCATTACCATATAATCCAACTTTAAAAAGATCTTTAGAAAATTGCGCATCGAAATGTTCACGGTCGCGCAGACTGAAAAATAGACTGATATTTTTCTTGTGAAAAATAGAATCTAATTTGATTCCAACATATGCTCCGTAATTAACATCCGCACCAATTCTATTTTGATTCTTTAAACGGTCAAGAACTTGTTTTTTGAGGTCTGAATCAATATACCCTCCTTTATAAAACTTACTGAAGAACTTTGATGTAATTGAATTTGAGTTAATGTCGAAATCACCCACAAGGCCTATCCTTGTTTTTGCAGCATCCGGAAATACATCCGAAAACACAGCAGTAATCTGAGCTGTTGATCGTAATTGCAAACCTATAAATAGAAGTAATAAAATTTTCTTCACGTCTCTCATTATTTAAGTTGAACTGTATAGTTAAAATCGCCAACTAATTTTACGTCAATCGTGTAATCACTATAAATTTTTATGTATTGAGGTTGAGCGCTGGTGTTGAATTTCACCTTCAGTAAAACTCTTTTCGTATCATATAGTAAATTCATTTTATTTTCACTGATCGGAACGGTAATTTTTGTCAGTTTTTTACCAGTAGCGCGTAAACTAGCATTGATGGGCGCTTCCACAATTGTATGGGTGTAAGAAAAAATAGAATCAACGGCAACATTGCTGCTGTTTAAAAGATAGAGCTGGAGCTGAGCGTCAAATGGAAAACCATTGTCAGCAAATAACGTGATGGTGCCATCGTGTACATTCTGACTACCATCTGTTTTAGAAATATTCAGATTTAGAGTATCCTCTAATGTTAAATTGTTTGCAACTAAAGAAAGCGGAATCTCCATATTCATGGTAGCTTTCAGTAGACGGTCGGCATAAATAAAATCGTTGGAGCCTGAAATGTTTCCTAATGGATTCGTTGTTATCTGAAGTGCATATCCAAATTTGTTTGGTAAATTTTCTATGACCGGTTTTATATTAGAACTGGTTGTTGTCATTGGGAAATTAGCATAAGTAGGGTAAACGATTCCGCCACTTTCTGCTGCACGGTTAATATTGATTGGTGAACCGATAATGGTATTGGTATAATCATTTAAGTTAACGGTTGTTCCCGTATGCGTATTGATAGAACTGATGTTGCTGATATTTAATCGGGTATCTAATCCGATCGGATTTTCAATTTTTAAATTGAAGTTTACATTTTCAAGTTGAATCGATCCGGATACGATTCTGTCAAATAATTTAAAATCTGATTGTCCAGGCCCAATTGTATAGGTGTTCTGTCCAAAATAACCTTTTGCATAATACGGTGTTATATCATTAAAGGTATTGTCGATGATCAAACTATCCATGTTTGTAACGGTAACAGGACTTCCTGTTGCACTGATATGAGCTAAAAGACCGGTAGAGATGGTGTTAACCTTGTTGTGTGCAACACCTGTTAGATCAAAAATATAGCCTGACATATCATAGGTAATATTTAAAACTCCTGGCGTACTTCCTACAGCAGCAGGAACAGAGATAGGTTTAGAGAAGGGAATGCCGCCCAATTTGGCACACGGAATACTATAAACAAAATCGGTCACCTCATGGATCCTACTTTTTACATGGAATGTTACATATCCCGATTTAATCGTGATGGTTTTTAGTTGAATGCCACCAGCAATGGGATATGTTGTTTCGGAGCTGCTCGGGAATGGAATCGGATCACCTGGATTTAATACAAAACTTCCGGAAGAAGGAATTGCATAGGCATTGTGAAGAATGGTGTCGGGTATAACAAAAAGAGAATCGATATTCAGTTTGTAGATATCGTTGTTGTATACAATTTTTAATGAGCTGTCAGCATTTGCTTGCAAAAGAGAGTCGGGAAGAATGTTATTAATATCCAGACTTGCATTTACTAAAGGAGCTAGTATCTCAGTATCCCAAGAAGGTTTTTCAAATTCTTTTCTACACGAAAAGAACAGAATGGTGATCAAGGTAAATAGTAGGAGGAACGTTTTTCTCATTTTCTATAGGCTATTTAGGCGCTTTTGATTGCTAAAAATAGTAAAAAATACGATAAACTTGAAATTTTAAAACCTCTTAAAGAATTTTGCGTGATACAAAGCAAATAATTTATGTTTGATTGTTGGTGCCGTATTGGGATTTATATTTTTTCTGATTTCTACCGTTATTTGGATTTCATTCAGCACAGATTCAAAATTGGAAAACTTATAGTTGGATGTATGTTGGCAATGGATGGAGCAAGGGATAGGAAGAGTGGTCGGGGGGCATTTGCTGCTAGACGATTCTTCAGCTATTTTTTCGATGATTAATAATTGTATTTATCTCCCCATAATTTTTTCAGGTATTCTTTCATCTCATTTTCACGTGCATTATTTCCCGGATCATAAAATTTAGATCCAGCTAAATCATCAGGCAAATATTCCTGTTTGGAAAAATTATTCGTATAGCTATGGGAATATTTATAATCAGCACCGTAGCCAATCTCCTTCATTAATTTAGTAGGTGCATTTCGGAGATGAAGAGGAACAGGAAGATCGCCATTTGTTTTTACCGCTTCAATAGCCGCATTTATTGCCATATATGCAGCATTGCTTTTTGCTGATGCCGCCAAATACGTAACAGCTTGAGACAAAATGATACGTGATTCAGGAAAACCAATCACATTCACCGCCTGAAAACAATTGTTAGCAATAACAAGTGCTGTTGGATTTGCATTTCCAATATCTTCAGAAGCTAAAATGACCAATCTTCTTGCAATAAATAATGGATCCTCGCCACCTTCAATCATCCTTGCTAGCCAATATACAGCAGCGTTGGGGTCGCTTCCTCGAATCGATTTTATAAAAGCCGAAATAATATCATAATGATTTTCACCTGATTTATCATAGGAAGAAATATTTTGCTGAACGATCTTGGTTACCTGTTCATTGGTGATCACAATAGTATCTCCTCCAATAACATTCACTACCAATTCGAATACATTTAAGAGTTTTCTACCGTCACCTCCAGAAAGTCTTAGCAGGGATTCGTTTTCGAGGATAGTGATGTTTTTTGTTTTGAGAAAGCTGTCTGTTTTCATAGCCAGCTCTAGCATTTCTAATAGATCAGATTTTTCAAGATGCTTCAGAATATATATCTGACAGCGCGATAAAAGTGCTGATATCACCTCAAAAGAAGGGTTTTCAGTTGTTGCTCCTATAAGTGTAATCGTGCCTTTTTCAACGGCACCTAATAATGAATCTTGTTGTGATTTGCTGAAACGATGGATCTCATCGATAAAAAGTATGGGATTACTTTGTCCGAATAATCCGTTGGATTTTGCTTTATCAATCACATCCCGTATATCTTTCACACCAGAATTGATAGCACTGAGGGCATAAAAAGGTCGTTTCAGCTGATGTGCAATGATATTGGCCAATGTTGTTTTCCCAACTCCAGGAGGTCCCCAAAGAATAATCGATGGCAAAAGATTTGATTCTATTGCATTACGCATAATAGCTCCCTGACCCACAATGTGCTTTTGCCCAATATAGTTATCCAAACTTGTTGGACGCATTCGTTCTGCTAATGGTGCGCCATTACTCATTCATTCTAAACTAGTTCATTCCATTATTTATCCAGCATTCGATTTTGCGAATTGTAGCATCATCTAGTTTGTCAGCATTGGCTGGCATTGCATCAATACCTTTTTCATGTTTGATACTGCGCAATAGTTCGCCATTACTGGCTGCTTTTTTAACTGATTCTAATGTCAAAAAATTATAACCTGCTTCATAATTTCCGTTGTGACATTGAGAACAGTTTGTTTCAATGATCGCTTTGATGTCAGATGTGTAAGTCAAGGTAGAGGAAGTACAATCGATTTTAGCAGTTACAGGTGTTGTTTTAGCAGCTTCTTTGGTGCTTTTACATGCAGCGAAAGCAAATGCTATGGCGAGTGTAAGGAGTATTTTTTTCATGTTTTTTTATTAATTCCGTTTTAATTTCAATTTGTTTTTTCAACAGGTCGTTTGTGTTTCCAACGTTTATGTGTCCACAGCCAATATTGTGGATTTTCTTTGATGTCTTTTTCCAGCATCTGCGTTACCTTTTCAGTAATTTCTCCATATGCAGTTTCTAGTGGTTTGTCAGTTACATCAAAAAATTCAAAACTGTAATAGCCTCTTTTTTCTTTGTTAATTCTGCAATATACAATAGGATAATTATAGTCTTTGGCAAATTTTTCTGTCCCGAATAACACGCCTGTTTCCTGATTTAAAAAGGTGGTCCAGTAGCAACTCTTAGGGTTAGATGGGGATTGATCGATAGCAAAAATAGTAGCCGTAATATCCTTTATGTGTTCATCAAAATTATATTTCACTTTTCTGGATGAGATCATAAGTAACCCGTATTTACTGCGTGTTTTGCGCATTTTTTCATCGAAATACTTATTGCTTAAGGGGGTGTAGATTCCTATAGTATCATGTTTTATAATTGCATCAATAGCGACTGCAAATATCTCCCAGTTGTTATAATGACCTCCTGCAATGATCACGCTTCGTTTCTGTTCGAAATATTTATTTATTGCTTCCGGATTTTTGCATGTAACATGCTTTAAAACTTGTTTATTTGAAATAGTGAATGTTTTTAGACTTTCTACAACCAGATCGCAGAAATGTCGGTAAAATTTTTTGCAGATATCTTTTTGCTCTTTTTCAGTCTTTTCAGGAAATGATCGTCTGATATTATCGACAACCACCTTTTTTCTATATCCAAAAATAACAAATATCATAAAATATAAAAAGTTGGAAACCTTATATAGTAAAGGGAATGGGAGCATAGAGATGGGTATGATAATCAGGTAATAAAGCAAAAAGTTAATTATATTCATAAATGGGTCAAAGTTTTACTCCGTGTAAAAAATGCTATAAACAACTCGTTATTTTCTCAGAAATATTTTTTAAAAACAAAGATAAAGCATAGTTTTACAAAAATCTATTTAAATTTTGGCAAAAAAAATGATTGTTTCAAACAACAGGTAGATAAATAATTTCCAACTAAAAATATCAACAATATGAAAAAGTCAACTATTTCGAAATTACCATTATTAACCTTGTTTATAGGTTTGTTTTTTATAGCTCCTTCCTTCGCTCAAAAATCGAAAGGTGAAAAGAACAAGTTTATTGAAGGTAAAAATTATGATGTTCAATTTTATGAGCTCAAAGCTACTGGTAGAGGTAAAGCAATAAAAAGTTTGGTGTTCATCAAAGGTGGAAAAATTGAAGGCGATCTGATGTATGAAAAATTAGGAATGGATCCGATTGCTTACCGCGTAACATTGGATTCAACCTTTACCGAAGATGAAGCTGAAAGCCGAATAGTTTCTATAGAGGCGAAATCATCAAAAGACAAAAGTGATTTTGAATGGGAAGCAACCATTACAAATTTTGATATTGAAGGAACAGTTACTCAATCAAAAAATGGAGTACAAAAGAAGAAATATGAATTTTCCGGTTCAGTAAAAAGAAAAAAGAAATAGTTTCATTTGTATTATTACCCATAGCTCATGAATAGTATACTAAAAAGAAATTTATATTTTATCAAAGAGCATATTGGTATTTTTAAGGCGGCAAACAATTTCGATATTTTTGACCCTGAAACCAATGAAATTATCCTTAATTGCAGAGAAAACAATTTAGGTTTTTTTACGAAAATACTTCGTTTCTCAGATTATAAAAGAATGACTCCTTTTTGTCTGGAAATTACTACACTAGATGGAGCTAAGGTTTTAACAGTAAAGAGGGGTGTGTCAATTTTTCTTTCAACTGTTGAAGTTCTTGATGAAAACGATGTTGTTGTTGGTTATTTCAAACAGAAATTTTTCTCTATTGGTGGAAAATTCAATGTGTTGAATTCAAACAATGAAGTGATTAGCGTGTTAAAAGGAAAATGGACCAGCTGGGATTTCAAGTTTGTAAACAATGAGAATGAGTATGCTCACGTTTCTAAAAAATGGGCAGGAATTGGTAAAGAACTGTTTACTTCTGCCGATAATTATATGTTAGAGATATTTAACAATGTAGGTCCGAATGATCCTATAAGAATACTAATATTGGCCGCGGTTCTTTCAATTGATATGGTATTGAAAGAGTGAAACTATTTCAATTTTCGGCTCATTTCTCTTTCCGTATCACGTTTCTTAATGTCATCTCGCTTATCGAAGGTTTTCTTCCCTTTTGCTAATGCTATTTCCAGCTTTGCAAATCCTTTATCATTAATGAATAAACGAAGTGGAATAATAGTCAATCCCTGATCTTTCAATTTCCCCTGCAGTTTATTGAGCTCTTGCCTGTTCAGCAATAATTTGCGGTCCCTTTTTTCTGGGACATTGTTATAAGTGCCATTAAAATAGGGTGAAACATTCATGTTTCGAATAAATAATTCGTCACGAAGAAATACACAAAAAGCATCACTAATATTCGCTTTCCCTTCACGTATCGATTTTATTTCGGTTCCAGTTAGTTGGATTCCTGCCAGGTATTTATCAATAAAAGCATATTCATAAGATGCTTGTCTGTTCTTTATATTGATATTGTTTTCGATGCTCATGCGTATGCAAAGATAGTAAACGCCTCTTCATCTCAGCCAATGGAAGAATAAAAAACAAATATTATTTGACGATCAGAACAGGTACTTTTACATTGTGGCGTACAGCATCTAATGTGGTACCCAATAACATATCTTTAAACGCGCGATGTCCGTGTGCACCCATCACTAAAAGGTCGCAATCGCAATTATTGACAATCTCGGGAATACTTTTCTTCGGATTTCCAAAACCTATTTTAGTAAAAATCTTAAATCCTTTCAATTCTAGATCCGATTTATATTTTTCGAGATTGATCTTGTCGGATATTGTTTCTAGGTCATCAATTTCTTGTCCCATCATTCGAGCACCGGCAGTTTCTACAATGTGGATCAGAATATATTCAGCTGTGTTCCCTCCTTGAGAGAAGGCATTGCTGATGGCTTTACTATCGCTATTGCTAAAATCAACTGTAATCGCAATCCGTTTATATTTTTTTGTAGCAGTAATGGTAAGGTCTTCCGGTAAACCATCCGGAACTGCATGTTCTTTCTTTTTTACTTTTTTCAGGATCGGTGCAAAGGTGATATAAAGCAATAATAGAGCAGCACCAGATACGATAGGTACAATTGTAACGTAATAAATTAACGGATTTTCAGAAGCAGAAATCCATTCTTTTAATGTATCGTATACCAACTTAGCATTTAAGGAAACAATAATAAAAGCGACTGTCCAAGCGATGATTTTGATCCAGGTTTTGTTTGCAAATTCCCCCATATGCTTTTTATCGCTGGTTAAATGAATGAGCGGAATGATTGCGAAGCCTAATTGTAAACTTAAAATAACCTGACTTAAAATAAGAAGTTCTCCCGTCGCGCCTTCACCTAATATGTAAATGGTAATAAACGCAGGGATGATTGCAATCATACGTGTTATTAATCTTCTAAGCCACGCCTGCATCCTCAAATTTAAATAGCCTTCCATAACAATTTGTCCAGATAAGGTTCCTGTTAGTGTTGAACTTTGTCCGGCAGCTATCAGTGCTATTGCAAATAAAATAGGAGCGAAGCTGTTTCCTAATATCCCATTTAAAAGACGGTGTGCTTCCTGGATCTCTGTAACACCGGTATTTCCAGTTGTAAAAAATGCTGCTGCAGCAAGTATCATTATGGCGGCGTTTACAAAAAAAGCCATGTTGAGGGCTACAAATGTATCAATGAAATTAAATTTGATTGCTTCTTTAATCCCTTTGGATGAACGTTCAATTTTTCTGGTCTGAACCAAAGAGGAATGCAAATACAAATTGTGAGGCATAACGGTAGCACCAATAATTCCAATAGCAATATAAAGTGCTTGCTTATTAGGTATAGAAGGCAATAAACCTTTTACGAATGCTGCACCATTTGGTTTTGCAAAAAACAATTCAGTTATAAAAGCTAATCCGATAGTGGCGATAAGCGCTAAGATGAGTGCTTCCATTTTACGGATACCATGCTTTTGTAAAACCAATATCAGTAAGGTGTCGGCAACAGTTATGGATACCCCGACCAAAAGTGGAATGTGAAATAACAGCTGAAGTCCAATTGCCATTCCTATTACTTCTGCAAGGTCACATGCAGCAATTGCAATTTCTGCCAACAACCAATTGAAAAAATTAATTAGCGGATGGTAAGCCGTTCTGGAGGCTTGGGCTAGATCTAATCCTCTTACCAAACCCAACCGAGCACTTAAACTTTGTAAAAGTAAAGCCATCAAATTACTCATCAACAAAACCCAAATCAGCGTATAGCCAAACTTGCTCCCTCCTGCAATATCCGTAGCCCAATTGCCTGGATCCATATAACCAACACTAACTAAGTATGCCGGACCAATAAACGCAAAAAGTTTCTTCCAGAATCCTGATTTTGTGGTCGTATCAATACTTGCATTGACATCTGATAATGATTTCTCTGAGTTTAAACGCATTTTATTTTTTTATGGCTAAAATATTTTTTGCTGCCTCGTTGCTAATGAAAATGGGTGTGTTTTTATTTATTATTATTTGCAGCGACTTATCAAATTCTACCATGTTTTTTATTTTGATCTCTTTACCCAAAGCAATTCCTGCCTTGTCTAAATATTGCAGAAATGCTGCAGAATGGTCAACAACACCTGTCATTATCAAAACATCGTTTTGTTTGAAAACGGAAACAGGTTTTGATTTTTGAATTTGAAATTTTCCATTTTTATCTGGTATCGGATCACCATGTGGGTCTACCTTAGGATAGTTAAGGAATTTATCTATTTGGCTAATCAGCTTCTCGGAATTTATATGTTCGAGTTCTTCCGCTACATCATGAACCTCATCCCATTTGAAATCAAGTTTTTCTAACAAAAACATTTCCCATAAACGATGTTTTCTGATGATATTTAAGGCAACTTTTTCACCTTTGGAAGTAAGTGAAACACCTTGATACTTCCGATAATTTATTAATTTTTTATCGGAAAGTTTTTTGAGCATATCGGTCACAGATGCAGCTTTCGTTTTTACTCGGTCTGCAATGGCGTTAGTGGTAACTCCATCTCCATCTTGTTCAATAAGTTTGAAGATTGCTTTTAGGTAGTTTTCTTCTGTAAAAGAATGCATCTTGTATTTGTTTTAAGACAAATATAAATAATATTTTAGACTAATCTAAAAATATGAGCATATTTTTTTATAGAAAAAAATTGGTTTAAGCGAGCAAAATGTAAGGCCTCTTATGATTCTATCCTTGTTGAACTACATTGTTTTGTTTATACCTTTTTTTTCATAATTTAACCTTTTGAATCCCTATCATTAAAAATTAAGAAGTATACGATGGAGATTTTGCTGTAGGCGAAAAGAATTTTTTTATGAATGGCTCTGTTATTTCGCCTGGGGCTTATTTCATTTCAATACAAACATTAGAGGGGCGATTAACGCAGAAATTGATGATTCAATAATAATTGAAAAATAAAAGATCGAAAATATGAAATTAAGAACATTTTTATGCCTGCCAATCATTGCGATGTCTTTATTCAGTTTTTCACAAAGTCTACCTGTGATTATTCAAAACGGTACCACAAAATTAGCCGCAGGAGATAATCAGGGAGCTGAGCTAGATTTTGCCAATGCAATTCGCTTGAATGATGCTGTAACAAACACTTATCTAGACAAGTTAAAAAAATACGGAAGCTTCAATGAGTATCAGAAATCAGTTTCTGACATGCCGGATGGTTTTGTTTACAATCATGATTATGCCATACCATATTACAAACATGGTATGGCATTGGAAGCACTAGGGAAACAAGAAGAAGCGTTGTTGGATTTCGATAAAGCAATAACAATTGATCCCAAATATGCTGATGCCTTGTGTGAAAGAGGCATTGTTTTAATCTCAAAAGAACAAGAAGAAAAAGGGTGTATCGACCTAAGAAAAGCCAAAAAATTAGGTAGCGCAAAAGCGAACGATCTATATGAAAAAAATGCTTGTTCGAGAATGAGTGTATTGTTTATTACTTCAGGAAATACAAAGTTGGATGATAAAGATTACGCTGGCGCATTGTCCGATTATACCTATGCTATTCAACTAAATTCTGATTCTATAGAACCTTTCATAAAGCGAGCGCAATGTAATTTGCTTTTAAAAAACTACGACAAAGCCATAAACGATTATAATAAAGCAATAAAAATCAATCTTGATACTGTTCAAATTCTTTTTTTGAGAGGATTGGTTTATAACGCATCAAGTAATTATAAATTAGCCTTTGCTGATTTTTCTCACGTATTAAGATTGAGTCCGAATTATTATGAAGCCTATATGCAAAGAGCTACAGCTTGCGAAGGAATGGAAAACTATAAATCGGCAGCGTATGATTATGGACAAGCCATTCGTATCAAACCAAAAGATGGATTGGCATATTATAAAAGAGGCATTGCCAATCAAGATGCAAAAGATAACAGTGCTTGTAAAGACTTTAAGATCGCCGCTTCTCTAGGCAATGAAGATGCGAAGTCGTTGGCAGAGAATTGTGGGACTCCGCCGCCTAAAAAATAAGGTGATCACCTAATTAAAAAATATGCAAAGGCTTGATAAATATATCAAGCCTTTTTGCTTTTTTTATTCTAATTTTGTGATGAAATATTCAGTTATGTATAAATTAATTATTAAGCCACTTTTCTTTCTGTTTCAACCCGAAACAATTCATCATATCGTTTTTAAAACAATAAAGTTCCTTTGTAAAATCCCCGGGGTTTCTGCCATCATTAAGAACTTTTATGTGGTAAATGATAAGCGCCTAGAAAGGAAACTATTCGGTTTAACGTTTCCAAATCCTGTTGGCTTAGCTGCTGGATTCGATAAAGATGCTAAGCTCTTTGATGAGCTAGGATATTACGGTTTTGGATTCATAGAAATAGGAACATTAACGCCAAAAGCACAACCAGGTAATGAAGCTCCTCGCATGTTCCGGTTGCCCGAAGACGACGCTTTGATTAACAGAATGGGGTTTAACAATGGTGGAGTAGATGCAGCGGTAGAACGACTAAAAAAACGCAAAACAAAAATCATCATAGGTGGAAACATTGGTAAAAATAAAGTAACACCCAATGAAGATGCTGTGACAGATTATGAAAAATGTTTTGAAGCACTTTTTGATTATGTGGATTACTTTGTTGTAAATGTAAGTTCGCCCAATACTCCAAATTTACGAGCTTTACAGGATAAAGAACCGCTTACAAAATTGTTGAGCAGAATGAAAGAGTTGAATTCCTTAAAGAAGAATCCGAAATCGATTTTACTGAAAATTGCTCCAGATCTTACGAACGAACAATTAGATGATATTATTGAGATTGTTCAAAATACCAAAATCGATGGTGTTATTGCAACAAACACTACCATCGACAGAAGTAATTTAAAAACAAATAAGCATGAAGTTGACAATAAAGGTGCTGGTGGATTAAGTGGGAAGCCTTTGACAAAACGTTCGTTAGAAGTAGTGAAATACTTAAGTGAAAAATCAAATAAATCATTCCCTATTATTGGTGTTGGTGGAATTCATACGGGTAAGGATGCTTTTGAAATGCTAAATGCTGGCGCCAGTTTAGTTCAGGTCTATACCGGTTTTATTTATGAAGGACCAGCCATTGTGAAAAGAATAAATAAAGAGCTTTTAAAAATGTCTAACTAGATTCAGATGAAAATAATTGAATGCCCACGTGACGCCATGCAAGGTATTCACGATTTTATTCCAACAGACAAAAAAGTAGCATATATCAATTCTATTTTGAAGGTAGGATTTGATACTGTAGATTTTGGAAGTTTCGTTTCTCCTAAAGCGATTCCTCAAATGCGTGATACTGCTCAGGTGTTAGAACAACTTGATTTGAGTTCAACAAAATCTAAGTTGTTATCAATAATAGCGAATGTTCGCGGAGCGCAAGATGCTGTCGAATTTGAAGAGATATCATATTTAGGTTTTCCGTTTTCCATCTCAGAAACATTTCAGCAACGTAATACCAATTCATCCATTACCGAATCATTAGCCAGAGTGGAAGAAATTAATGATTTGTGTGTCAGAAATAAAAAAGAATTGGTTGTATATGTTTCTATGGCTTTTGGTAATCCTTATGGTGATGAATGGAGCAGTGATGTAGCGATGTTGTGGACAAAGCGATTGGCACAAATGGGAATTAAAATCATTGCTTTATCAGATACGATTGGTGTTTCCAATCCTCAAAATATTTCTTATTTATTTTCTAAATTGATCCCTGAATTTCCCGGCGTAGAAATAGGTGCTCATTTGCATACAACACCTGACACATGGGAAGAGAAAATACACGCAGCCTATACTTCAGGATGTCGCAGGTTTGATAGTGCTATTAAAGGTTATGGAGGCTGCCCGATGGCAACAGATAAGTTAACAGGTAATATGCCAACCGAAAATTTAATACACTATTTTAAAAAATATAATATTGTTTCGGGTCTCGATGAAAAATCTTTCGTAGATGCAATGCAATTATCTGCTAACACATTCCCTTTTTAGAATGACACATTCAAAATTTCAAAAGTTAGTAAACAATCGTTTTTTATTTAGGATGTACCTTCTTAGATTTTTGCCTATGGCTTTTATAGCTGGCGTTCGCGTCAATGAATTATCCTACGAAAAAGCAATCACTACAATTAAATTCGGTTGGTTCACACAAAACCCTTTTCGTTCCATTTATTTTGCATGTCAAGCGATGGCGGCAGAAATGAGTACAGGACTTCTCGTAATGAATTCAATTTACCAATCAACTCCCGCAATCTCTATGTTGATTGTGAAAAATGAAGCAGTTTATTTTAAAAAAGCAATTGGTAAAATCACTTTTACTTGTAATGATGGAAGTCGTATGAATGAATTCATTGTTAAAACAAAGAATACAGGAGAAGGCGTAGTTGTGGACTTAACATCAATTGGTATAGACGAAACAGGAGAGAAGGTCTCTGAATTCATCTTTACATGGTCATTGAAGGCGAAAAAGTAATTCGTTTTTAATAGCCTTCTTTTTAAAAATATATCAATCAAGCTAGCTTTTTAATGATTACCTTTGTATATAATCAATCTACATAAGAATGCAACGAGTTAGCTTTAATAACAAAAACAGTGTCTTCTTCAATGCTTTAAAAGAAAAAGTAGATGCCTATTTTAAATCAAATAACATCCGCGAAACTGGTAATTACAAATTATATTTAAAAACCATATTTCTTTCCTTATCTGCCGTAGCACTCTATACCATCTTAGTTTTTTTTACACCTAACGTATGGCTATCCATTTCATTATGTATGCTTTTGGGTATCAACCTTGCAGGAATTGGTTTTAATGTGATGCACGATGGAGCTCATGGAAGTTTTTCCCGTAAAACATGGGTGAATGAATTGATGGGGTATTCACTGAATGCTATGGGTGGTAGCGTTTATTTATGGAAATACAAGCACAATGTCAATCACCATTCATTTACTAATATTGAAGGGATGGATGATGATATTGATATCAAACCTTGGATTCGTGTTCATGAAGATCAAAAAAAATATTGGTACCACCGTTTTCAGCACATTTATTGGGTTGGATTGTATGGTGTTACTTATTTGTTATGGATTTTTGTTCAGGATTACAAAAAATATTTTACAGGTAAAATTGGTGAAACACCTTTCCGTAAAATGGATGTGAAGGAACATTTCATTTTCTGGATAAGCAAAATTCTCTATATCGGAGCGTTTATTGTACTTCCAATTTTTAAAGTGGGATTGATGGATACAATTATTGGTTATTCGGTTGCATCATTCGTTTGTGGCCTTGTGATAGCTATCGTTTTTCAATTAGCGCATGTTGTTGAAGATGCCGAATTTGCGACACCGGATTCACCGAATTTTAAGATTGAGACAGAGTGGGCTGTTCATCAAATTCAGACCACTGCCAATTTTGCTACGAAGAGTAAGATCGTTTCCTGGTTTACTGGCGGGTTGAATTTTCAGGTAGAACATCATTTGTTTCCTCGTATTAGTCATATTCATTACCCTAAAATAAGCCAATTGGTTCGTGAGACATGCGAACAATTTGGTGTTACCTACTTAGAGTTTCCAACAGTTTTAAGTGCAGTAAGATCTCATGTGGTGCATTTGAAGTATGTTGGAAGGAATTAATTCTTCTAAAAAAACGATATAAAAAAAAGGAATCCAAATCGGATTCCTTTTTTATTTGTTGTTAGCGCGAATGTAAGTTCAAATCTATTTTCGGACGAATCGATAGTCTACTCAACGCCAAGCTTCGTCATTACATCCATACTTACGCCGGTAGAAGAATAACCTCCATCGTGGAATAAGTTCTGCATGGTAACCATGCGCGTTAAGTCAGAGAATAGCGTGACACAATAATTTGCACAATCTTCAGCACTTGCATTTCCTAATGGAGCAATTGCATTTGCATAATCATAGAAATCGCCAAATCCTTTAATTCCTGTTCCTGCTGTTGTTTTAGTAGGAGACTGTGAAATAGTGTTGATACGTACTTTTTTATCTAATCCATAATGGTAACCAAAGCTGCGGGCAATGGATTCCAACATTGCTTTGATGTCGGCCATATCTGTATAGAAAGGGTAGGTACGTTGAGCGGCCATGTATGTAAGCGCAACAACACTTCCCCATTCGCTGATGGCATCCATTTTTTTAGCTACAGCCAACATTTTATGGAAAGACATTGCCGAAACATCAATACCTTTCATGAAGTATTCGTAATTCGATTCTGTATAAGGAATGTTTTTACGGATATTCACACTCATGCCAATTGAATGAAGCACGAAATCAATTTTACCACCCAACACTTCTTGCGATTGCGTAAACAAAGTTGTCAGTTCTTCCACACTTGTAGCATCGGCAGGAATAATCTGTGAATTAGTTTTTTCTGCCAGTTTTTTAATCTCTCCCATTCGCATTGCAATAGGAGCGTTGGTTAAAACAAATGTAGCACCTTGTTCATGCGCTTTTTCAGCTACTTTCCATGCAATAGAGTTTTCATCTAATGCACCGGTGATGATTCCGCGTTTACCTTTTAATAGATTGTTTGACATATGTATGAATGTTGATTTATAATGAATTATGAATACAAATATAATAATAACTTTAACTTTTCAATAACTCTTTTGCATTACTAATAGCCGCCGCGGTTGGTGTTCCTGTGCTCAACATTTTCGCAATCTCCTGTACTCGTTCTTCTGCTGTCAATTTTTTGATGTTGCTATACGTCTTGTTGTTTTTATCTTCTTTGTAAACAAATAAATGAGATTGTCCTTTGCTTGCTATTTGAGGTAAATGAGTTATCGTGATCACTTGCATCGCTTTTGCCATTTGATTCATGATTGTACCAACTTTATCTGCTACATCTCCTGATACTCCTGTGTCGATCTCATCGAAAATAATGGTTGGCAATGCTGTTAATTGAGCAATCAATGATTTTATACTTAACATCAAACGTGATAATTCACCGCCCGAAGCAACCTTATTCAATTCTTTGAAGTCACTTCCTTTATTTGCAGAAAATAAAAAGGAAACAGTATCTAATCCATTTTTAGTTAATATTTCTGATGCTGTGTGGCTCACTTTAAGCTGTGCATTAGGCATCGATAAAGAAGAAAGGAGGGAAGCGATCTCTTTTTCTAATTTAGGAATAACTTTTTTTCTATTAGCAGTCATCTTTTTTGCTAAAGCTAACAGTGATTTTTGTAAACTATTTAATTCTTTTTTTACCTTTTCTATTTCTGCTTCTAGGGAATTGAAGTCAAGCAGTTTGTTGCTCAGGTCATCTTTAATCGTGATTAATTCTTCGATCGTTTTCACTTGATGTTTTTGTTGCAAGCGATAAATAGCATCTAACATTTGAGTTAGAATATCAATGCGTTTGGGGTCGTAAACAATATCTCCTTCCAGTGAATCCAATTCATTTGCAATGTCTTTTAGTTCAAGGTAGGAGCTAGTAAGACGAATACTTAATTCGTTTATCTCCGGCTTGAATTTCGCCATCGATGCAAGAATGATCTTTATTTCATTTAAAGTGGATAGAAGGTTTTGTTCTCCACCTGCTAAGCCATTTTCGGCTTTTGATAAGTTTAATTTTATGTCTTCTGCATTGTTCAAAGTTTCTAATTCTTGTTCCATCTCAAGTTGCTTATTGCCATTTAAATGAGCATCTTCGAGTTCATTGAATTGAAATTGAAAATAGTCCAGATCTTTTTTTGCCTGAGATTCCTTTTCTGTTAATTCAAATAATTGTTTTTCCAAAAGTTTGAATTTTCTGAAATCTGCAGCATATTCTATTGTTAATTCGGAATGGTCAGCAAATGCATCAACAACTGAAAGTTGAAATTCACTTCCGTTCAGCGTTAATGTTTGATGTTGGGAATGAATATCAATAAGGTGTTCTGCCAGTTCTTTTAATTGATTAAGGGTAACGGGAGTGTCGTTTATGAATGCCCTTGATTTTCCTTCCGGATTAATTTCTCTTCGGATTGTAGTTGTAACTTCGTAATCCAAGTCATTAGAAGAAAAAAAATTTTTGAGAGAATAATCTTTAATATTGAAAGAAGCCTCAACAAAACATTTTTTTGTTTTATCCTGCAAGGCTTGTGTGTCGGCTCTGCTTCCTGCAATCAATCCCAGCGCACCTAACAGAATTGATTTCCCTGCACCTGTTTCGCCTGTAATAATGGTCAGTCCATCTGAAAATTCTACTTCCAGTTGATCGATCAATGCGTAATTCTGAACAGATAAATGTTTAAGCATATTCGTGTTTAGTACCTGATTGTTGGTCTTAGTACAGTGCTAAATTAAAGATTTTTGATGCTTATTTTGTTGGAAAAGAAGAAAAGAAATTAACAACTAATTACTTGCAGTAATTTTTGTGTACTTGTTACTATTGGTTGGATCTATCTCGTTTAACAGATTGACAATTTTAGATTTTTCATCTGAAAAAGCACCAGAAAAAATATTTACAATTTCATCTGCCTTCGCAATAAAAAATACTTGTAAACTAAAAGATAGGGGTTTAATCTGGTGCACTTTTTTTAAATTAACAAGACTCTCCAAAATAACCGCACGACCAGCTTCTTTATTATCTGCCATAACATCCAAACCTTTGCGATGGTAATTATACATACATTCTCTTAAGCTAACAAAAGAAGCATCCAACATATTATTAATGATCCAATATCTGTTCTTATCACTATCAAATGCTTTCCAGCCTGCATAACCAGAGTTTTGAGCATTGTTCACAACAGCTAAACATTTCTGTAAATAGGGGGTGCCACCGTTTAAAGAATACGAATCGTAATCCAAACCAATCACCAGATAAGCGTAATAACCAAGAATAGAAGCAAGGTTGGATGTGTAAGTATTTTCAACAAATTCAAGTGGTTGGTTGTCTTGAAATTTAAAAGTTACATCGTTATCGTTATAATTTAAAAGGACTGAATTATAAGAAGTTTTAAAAATAGGTCTGCGCGATTGTATCTGGAGTGTGCCTTTGAATTCATCGCTTCCGATCTTCTCTGTCATATTAATTAATATGCTGCAATCGATGCGTTCTTCCGGTTTGAATGTTTCATTGGTCCATTTACGGTTATTCATAAATTCGTAAATAGCTGTTTTCATTGCATCAAAAACGCGTTTATCTGTTCCAGCTATTTGATCGGATACAATTTGTACCTGACAGTTTAACTCCTGAGATACCGCAGTGTTGAATAGATTAATTAAAAGGAGAAGAATGAAAAGTTTACGCAATTTATTTCGAATTTAATTTTAAGATCACTTTAATAATATCCTGAGCTACTTCAGCTTTGCTCTTTAACTCAAATTTAGTTATTTTATTGTATTTATCTATGATTGAAATTTTGTTTGTATCACTCTTAAAGCCGGCACCTTTATCATTTAATGAATTAAGGATGATGAGGTCTAAATTTTTATTTTTTATTTTTGCTTTCGCATTCATAATTTCATTTTCTGTTTCCAAAGCAAAGCCTACTAAAAGTTGTTTTGATTTCTTTTGTTTGCCTAAATCAGCCAATGTATCTTTTGTTGGAATAAGCTCCAATACTTTTGTGCCATCAGCTTTTTTTATTTTCTGACCTGCAACTTTTACAGGTTTGTAATCTGCAACTGCTGCTGAAAGAACGGATATGTCGGCAGATTTGAATGCATTAATAGCGGCCTTATTTAAATCTTCGGCAGAAACAATATCGATTCGTTTTATGTTTTTGTGGATTGCTTTTAAACTGTTTGGTCCACAGATCAACGTAACATCCGCACCTTGAGCGGCGAATTCTTCCGCAAGCGCAAACCCCATTTTACCAGAAGAATGATTGCCTATAAAACGAACAGGATCAATTGCTTCATACGTTGGTCCTGCGGTTATCAATATTTTTTTACCTGCTAAAGGAAGATTTTTTGAAAACTCTTTTTCGAGAAAAGAGACGATGTCTTCCGGCTCAGCCATCCTTCCTTCGCCAAAAAGACCGCTTGCCAATTCACCGTTGCCAGGAGCAATTATTTTATTTCCAAAAGATTGGATGCGTTTTAAATTGTCAACAGTAGATTGGTGTTTCAACATGTCCAGATCCATTGCTGGCGCAACATATACATTGTTTCTGGCGGATAAATAAGTGGCAGATAATAAGTTATCGCAAATACCATTCGCCATCTTAGCTATTGTGTTTGCTGATGCAGGAGCAATAACAAGCGCATCAGCCCAAAGGCCTAATTCTACATGATTATTCCATTCACCCGATGTATTCTTGGTAAAATCGATTAATACAGGGTTTTTAGAAAGAGTAGATAAGGTGAGAGGGGTAATAAATTCTATGGCCGAATGTGTCATAATGACTTTTACATTCGCACCTTTTTTCACTAATATACGAACAAGTAACGCTGATTTATATGCAGCAATGCTACCAGTAACGCCAACAATGATATTTTTGTTTTGCAACATAATTAAAAAAATTGGCAGTTTACAATAAGCAATTTGCATCGTGATGCAAATTGAAAATGTGAACTGCCAATTTCGGTTTAAGTTTTATACTATTTGTTAGTAGTATCCTCAACGATAGGATTACGGTAATAAATCTTGTCATCAAAGAACTCTTGAATAGCGATCAAAGATGGCTTTGGCAAACGCTCGTAGTATTTTGAAATTTCAATTTGCTCACGGTTTTCAAAGATCTCCTCTAAATTGTCAGTGTTTGAAGCAAACTCAGCTAATTTGTTCGTTAACTCTTCTTTCATTTCAGCGCTAATTTGGTTAGCACGCTTAGAGATAATAGCAATACTTTCGTAGATATTGCCAGTTTTACCATCTAAGTTTCTTAAATCGCGAGTCGTAGTTGTTAAATCCGCTGTTGTTTTTTTGTAGTCCATTTTATTTTACGATGTTGGTTTGTTATACTTTTCTAAACTTTTTAATGCACTTGTGTAAATCATTTCTGCTTGTTTCAGATAGTCGCTTTTTGGATAAGTATCCAAAAATTTAATGTACAAATCCGCAGCAGCCTTAAAACGTTCTTGTTTTTTTGATTCAATACTATTCAAAGCTAATAAATAATTGGATTTAATAATCAAATAATTCAATTCTTCCGCCTTTTTCGAACCTGGATAATCCTTTAAATGGTTTCCGATAGCAACTACGGAAGCTTTGTAATCATTTGTTAAGTAATATAACATGGCATTTTCATAGGATTTCTGCTCCAGTTTCCCCCTTAATTTATCCAAAAGGTCATTGCACTCCTGAATATGGACACTTTGAGGGTATTGATTTGTAAAACGCTGAAACTCTTTAATGGCAAGTTTTGTATCAATTTGATCTAACGTATAATCAGGCGAATTAAGATAAAAACAATAGGCATTTGTGTAGGCGCATTCCTCAGCATGTTTGCTATTCGGGAAGTTTTTAACGAAAGTTCTGAATTGATAGCCTGCAACAATATAATCACCTAGATTATAGCTGCAATAAGCATAGTAGTAGTGCACTTCTTCAGCTTTAGAAGTCCCTCTGTAAACGCCCATCAACTCTTCAAACAGGGTTAATGCTCTTGAATATTGTTCTTTATCAAAATATTTAATGGCAGCTGCATATTTTGCATCCATATCACTGCTTTTGACAAGCTTATTGAACTTGCCGATTGCCATTTCGTGATTTTTCTTTTTTGTAGTGCTTGCTGAATCGTAAACTCTTTCCTTGGTGCTACAAGAAAAAAGCAGCAACGAAAATAGCACTGCAAATGAGATATATTGTTTTATTTTTAGCATAAAAGGATTGCAAATATAAGGTTTTTGGTTAATATAACTGTTTAAAATCTTTTTTATTAAACGAACCGATTTTTGTTAATTAAAAAGCCTTTGAAAATAGGGTTCAAAACATTAATTTTGCCTTTCGTAATTTATATATATCAGCGCACTATATTCATTAAAATAGCTGGTTAATAACACTAAAACAAACAATTTATTATAAGCATATGAAAGATTTATTTGAAAAAATAAAAGCAAATCGTGGTCCGATAGGGATGCATGCAAAAGAATCACATGGCTATTTTACTTTTCCAAAGTTGGAAGGCGAGATCAAGCCAAGAATGATCTTTCGAGGTAAAGAGCGATTAAACTGGAGTTTGAATAATTATTTAGGATTAGCAAACCATCCTGAAGTTCGTATGGCTGATGCTGATGCAGCCGCAGCATTTGGATTTGCAATGCCAATGGGCGCCCGTATGATGAGTGGTAACTCCAATCAACACGAACAACTTGAAGCAGAATTATCGGCTTTCGTAAATAAAGAAGATACAATCCTTTGTAATTTTGGTTACCAGGCAATGGTTTCAGCGATTGATTGTTTGGTTGACCGCCACGATGTTATCGTTTACGATGCTGAATCTCATGCCTGCATATTGGATGGTGTTCGTTTGCACATGGGAAAACGTTATGTTTTCAAGCACAATGATGTAGCGGATTGTGAGAAACAATTAGAACGTGCTACAAAATTAGCAGAAGCACAAAACGGATCTATTTTAGTGATCACGGAAGGTGTTTTCGGGATGAGTGGAAGACAAGGTAAATTAAAAGAGATTGTTGAATTAAAGAAGAAATTCAAATTTCGTCTTTTTGTGGATGATGCTCATGGCATCGGCACAATGGGTGCAACAGGTGGTGGAACTGGCCAGGAGCAAGGTTGCCAGGATGGAATTGATATCTATTTCGGAACATTCGCAAAATCATTTGCATTGATCGGCGGTTTTATTTCCAGTGAAGAACATATTGTTGAATATTTACGATATAACATGCGTTCACAAATATTCGCAAAAGCGCTTCCTTTGCCTTTAGTAGTAGGTGCTTTGAAACGTATTGAGCTCATGCGCAATCACCCTGAATACAAAGAAAATTTGTGGAAAATTACGCATGCATTGCAAGACGGCTTGAGAAAAGCTGGTTTTGAGATCGGTCTTACAAATTCTCCTGTAACTCCCGTATTTATGAATGGTTCTATTCCAGAAGCTACCAATCTTATTCTTGATCTTCGCGAGAATTTCAATATTTTCTGTTCAATGGTTGTATATCCTGTTGTTCCAAAGGGCATAATTATTTTGCGGATCATTCCTACGGCTGTTCATACCATGGAAGATGTAAATTACACGATTGATGCTTTCTCTAAAATTGTAGGGAAATTAAAATCAGGGCAATACATGTCTGATAAAATTGCTGCTCATTAATTATTAGCATAAACCAACCGTATGAAATTTAAAAAACTTTTATTGTTAATGCTCATTGCAATCAGCAGCAATACGCTTTCCGCTCAGGCAAAAAAGAAAAGTCCTATTGACGGAAGGATTTACTCCATTAAATTGCTAGAGGAAAATAAGAAAAAGGCGGAACCGTTTATGGACGATATAAGTTTTATGGCAGGAAAATGTAAATCAAATTACATGTTCAATGCTAAGTTTATGCAAGCCGATTATCAGTATGAAACAGATTCAACAGCAGAAGTTTCTACATTTAAATTTACTGTAGAATCAAATAATGATGCCCAAGGTCGATTCTCTTGGGAAGGAACAATTGAAGGTGATAATATCAGTGGAACGGCCTCTATTCGTAAAAAAGGGAAGATTATTCATTCGTATACATTCACCGGAAGTCAAAAAAATAAAAAGAAGGTGAAGCCGGCTCCAAAGCCTTCAACAGCCCAATCGGAATAATTTTATTTTGGCTCAAGCGATTGAAATATGAATCCTAATTTATAAAAATAAAAAACCCGCTTCGATGAACGAAGCGGGTTTTTTATTTGAAGGAAAAAATATATTACGCTTTTTTTACGTTAACCGCATTTAAACCTTTTTTGCCTTCAGCAACATCGAAAGTTACTGTGTCATTTTCTTTGATTTTGTCTTCCAAACCAGTTGCGTGAACAAAAATTTCTTGACCTGAGTCATCTTTAATAAATCCGAAACCTTTTGCTTCGTTAAAGAATTTTACTGTACCTGTTTTCATTGTAATGTGTTTGATTATTTTTAATTAATTAGGCAAATATATATCAATATTCTTAAGAAGTCAAATTTTTTAATTTTTATATCGGTTTTATAGCTTTAAATGTCGACAAAATCCTAGTGCTAAGCGAAACCCTGTTCATTTACCCGTAATTACGGTTTCCAAAAATGGAACTGCCTACTCGAACCATAGTGCTGCCATTCTTTATTGCCAGAAGATAGTCAGAGCTCATTCCCATGCTTAAAACGGATAGTTGAAAGTTGAAACTTGAACCCTTTGAATAGTTGTCATAAAATAGCTTCAAGGACAGGAATTCCTCTGAAATTTGTGAAATATCTTCCGTATTTGTAGCCATCCCCATCAAACCTACAATCTTAATATTTTTGAGTTCTTTCAGTTCCTTGGAATGAATTAAGTCTGCTGCCTCTTGAAAATTCAATCCAAATTTCGTTTCCTCGTTTGCGATATGGATCTGCAGCATACAATTTATGGTTCTTTTATGCTTTAAGGCTTGTTTGTCAATCTCTTGCAATAGCTTCCAACTATCCACAGAATGTATCAATGCTATAAACGGAGCTATATACTTTACCTTATTTGTTTGTAGATGACCGATCAGATGCCATTCAATGTCCTTTGGTAACACTTCATATTTCTCAACGAGTTCCTGAACCTTGTTTTCACCGAAAATCCTGTGGCCTGCTTCATACAGATCTAATAGCTTTTCAACCGGATGTGTTTTTGTTACAGCCACTAATGTGACATTTGCCGGAATAGTTGATTTTATTTTTAGAAGGTTTTCCTTTATTGACATTCCTTATTCGCTTAAAGAATAGATAACCAGGCCACTTCTCATCTTCGGTTCAACCCAAGTTGTTTTTGGTGGCATAATATTGTTGGTATCGGCAATGTGCTTCAATTGTTCCATTTCAACAGGGTATAATCCAAAAGCTACTTTGAAATTCCATTTATCCACCTGGTGTTTCAATTCCTTCATTCCTTTAATGCCAGAAACAAAACCAATACGTTTATCTGTTTTTAAATCGTGTACATCTAAAATAGGAGAGAGGATGTGCTCAGTAAGTATGGATGCATCCAAACTTCCAACGGGTTCTTCGTTGTGGATGATCTCTTTTTTTGCATCTAATGAATACCATTTATTATTCAAATACATGCTGAAATTATGCTTTTGAGCAGGCTTGTAAATTTCTTCCCCTTTTTCAGCGACTATGAATTTCTCAGAAAGTTTTTTGATAAAATCATCTTCTGATAAGCCATTCAAATCTTTCACCACACGGTTAAAATCAAATATTTTTAATTGTGTTTCCGGAAAGAATACGCCCAGATAAAAATTATAGGGCTCTTTTCCAGAATAATTAGGATTCTTGATGCGTCTTGATTTGCCTAGCAATCCGGACGAAGCGGAACGGTGGTGGCCATCTGCAATGTAGATGGCAGGGATTTTGGAAAAACGTTCCTGAATTTGATTTACGGTATCTTGATTATTTACCAGCCACAATTTATGTCTTACTCTGTCTGTTGTAGTAAAATCGTAAACAGGCTCTGATCGCAATGTTTTTTCTGTGATCTCATCAATTACCTGGTCGTTGGGATAGCTGAACAAAACAGGTTCTGCATTAAAATCACATACTTCTAGATAATGCATCAGTTTTTCTTCACGATCTGTGAGTGTTTGTTCATGGATTTTAATAACACCATTGAAATAATCGTCAATACTGCTACAGCCAATAATGCCGGTATATACATTCCCATCCTTTAATTGCTGATAAATATAATAACTATGTGCTGTGTCGGTTACAAAAACTTCTTCAGCAACAAACTTTAAATATTTCGCCTTTGCCTTTTGTAAACGTTCGACAGAGCCTGGTTTGGACTTTTTTCCATCGCTATAATCTGGGCTGATCACATGCAAAAATGAGAAAGGGTTACTTGCAAGTTTGTCGTGTAATTCGGCAGTATTATAGCCGTCTACGGAGCGGGATGCTACAAGATGCACCTTGTCGCGTGAAGGGCGGATACCTTTGAATGGAATAATTGTCGCCATCTCTATTTATTAACTTGGAATTTTGTGACACCGTTCTTGAAAAAATCCACAATCTGATTCGCTGCCGCCAATCCAGCATTGATATTCGCTTCAGAAGTTTCTGCTCCTTGTTTTTTAGGTGTACAATAATAACGGTTCTCGAATTTTAAAAGGTCTTCGTGATTTCCTGGCATAATATCGGAGATGTATTTAAAATCGGGACGCCTTTCAAATACTTGTTGTAATTCTGCTTCATTGATGACTTCTTTTCTAGCCGTATTAATAACAGTAGCACCTGCAGGCATTTTTAACAACAACTCTAAATTGATAGAGTTCTTCGTTTTTTCCGTTGCCGGAATGTTCAATGAAATATAATGACAAGTGCTGTAAAGCTCTTCAAAAGAATTAACACCTTTGATACCGTCCTTTTCAATTACTTCTTTGGGAACAAATGGATCGAAGGCATACACCTCCATATCAAATCCTTTTGCAATGCGTGCTACATTTTTTCCAACATTACCATATGCATGAATTCCTATTTTTTTGCCTTTTAATTCTGTTCCAGAACCACCTTTAAAGTTGCCTCTAGCCATGAATACAAGCATTCCAAAGGTTAACTCCGCAACAGCGTTTGAGTTTTGTCCAGGTGTATTCATTGCAACAATTCCTTTTTCAGTAGCTGCCGCTAAATCAATATTATCATAACCAGCACCAGCGCGAACAATTAGCTTTAAGTTTTTTCCAGCTTCAATTACTTGTTTCGTTGCTTTATCACTTCTGATAATCATTGCATCTGCATCAGCAACAGCTTTGATAAGATCATCAGCATTTGTATAGTTTTCTAATAAGGCAATTTCGTAACCTGCCTCCGAAATTATTTTTTTGATTCCCTCCACGGCCGTTTTTGCAAACGCTTTTTCGGTAGCGACTAATATTTTGGTCATAATTTGTATTTTAATTCAGTGTAAAAATAAGTTTTTATCGATTAACTACCACATGAAATTTCAAGTTGTATCCCAAGCGTAATTCCCTATTTGTAAAATGAGTGGTATCGTTTGCAATTTCGGTAGAGTATAACATTCCAGATGGAGGCAAAGGTGCCAAAATTATCAACGTATCTTTTTCGATGGTTTTATTTAAATCTGTTACGTAGGCAATTCTAGCATCATTGGCTTTTGAATAATTACTAGTAATAGAATATTGTTGAATGATAAAAAACAACATTAATCCAATTCCTAGAAGTACGCTAACATTTTGAATGATTCTAAGTTTAACAATATTGAAAAGACCTTTGTATCCAGCATAAAAAAAGACAATACAAGCGTAAATAGAAAGAAGAAAGGATACTAAAAAGACTATTCGTGGTGGACCCGTTTCAACCATAACGTAAGCTACCAATAAATAGAAAATGAAAAGAATAGCAAAAAAGCCTAAGCTTGTTTTATAAAAGAAAGATTTGAATGAGCTGCTAAAAAATTTAATACTGTATGATTTGCAGGAATCTCCAAGCAAAAGAAATGGAGTGGCGAAAATAAAAATGTAAGGTAATTTAAATGGAAGATAAAAGATTCCAAATTTCACAAAGGACTTAGCAGTAATAAAAAAGGAATATAAAAACTTATGCTCCGGGAATAATCCATCACGCAGGTAATTACCTGGTGCAATCAAAAAGATGATAAACGAAATAGCAAACACTACATATACAATTAAAAGCTTGTTATTGGAACGTAAGAAAGTTGAAATGTTTATAGATCTTCGATAATTCCGGAAGAGCAAAACGGTGAAAAAGATTCCATATATGACAGAATAAACTTCAGATGAGCCACCAACATAAATAAAACATATAACAGCGCCAATCGTTGATGAAATGGCATATTTCCGATTGCTTAAAAACACACATCCCCAAACAAAAGCAATGATACTCCACAAGTATGAACTTTGTCCACAAAACCAAAACCAAGATTCACCAATATCCACGCTTAAGAAAAGTAATAATGCAGTAAAAGAAGCAGAGCAAAATACTTTTTGTTGTTTTGAGACTGTGATAGCGAAATTACCTAGAAGAAAATAAATTCCAGCAAAAAGTAAAAATGCAGAAACAAATGGAAAGAATGAGTAGTAGATATAGTTTACATCAAATAATTTGTAAAAAAGATCCATAAAAAAAGTAGCAGCAAATCTTCCACACCATTCCATATACTGAGAAGTTACTCCAGTTACAATACCGTGATTTCTGACATCCCAGATAAAGTAATAATCATCGGTTGCTAGCCGATTGAAATAGCAGAGCATAAGAACTAAGCAAACAAATAGCGCTAGGGTAAAGGATAGGAGAACAGTATAGTGTTTGCTCATGAAGTAAAGCTAATAAAAAAAGCGCTGTCTTGATAGCGTTTTTGATCATTCTAATTCTTTTAGCAGGTAGTATAATTAAAAAAGGTCTCACATTTCTGTGAAACCTTTTATAATAGGATTAAATAGTTGATTTATTTTACTGACTCAACAACTGCTTTGAAAGCGTCAGGGTTGTTCATTGCTAAATCAGCAAGAACTTTTCTGTTTAAATCAATATTTTTAGCGTGTACTTTACCCATAAATTGAGAGTAAGACATTCCATAAGGACGAACACCAGCGTTGATACGTTGAATCCAAATAGCACGGAAATTACGTTTCTTTTGTTTTCTATCGCGGTAAGCGTAAGTTAAACCTTTTTCAAGGACATTTTTAGCAATTGTAAGAACGTTTTTTCTTGCTCCCCAATACCCTTTTGTTTGTTTTAATACTTTTTTTCTTCTGGCTCTTGAAGCCACCGAGTTAACCGATCTAGGCATGTTTTTTTTAGTTTTTTGGTTTCAGCGCTCTTACAGTTAAAAGAGACTTAATACTGAGTACCTGGTTATTATTGTTAAACTGTATTCATAATCTTGTTTCGGAAAAATTATTTTCCGATTGTCAACATTGCTTTTACGCGTGCTAAATCTGTAACATCTACAAGAGTAGTACCTGTTAAGGCACGTTTTGCTTTAGTAGTTTTCTTAGTTAAGATATGGCTCTTAAAAGCGTGTTTTCTTTTTACTTTTCCTGTTCCGGTCAAAGAGAATCTCTTTTTTGCTCCGGAATGCGTTTTCATTTTAGGCATACAATATCAATTTTGGGGTGCAAATGTAATTAATTAAAATTAATATTCAAATATTCTTGAATTAAATATGCTGGAATAGCAAAACTTACACCTTCTGTATTTGAACCAATCAATTTAGAAACAATAACACCATGTAAAGCTCCTGTTGCGTCAAATAAAGGCCCACCGCTATTTCCACCATTCACAGACATGCCTAATTGCAATAAATTGGTTGTTTCTGTTTTACGCTCGTTAGAGATAAGACCAGCTGAAATAGATTGACCTAATTCAATTGATTTAGGTGTTCCGATTGTATAAACATCTTGCATCTTTTTGAATGTCTTGGTGCTACTTACAGTGAATGTTTTTTCAAATTTACCTTCTACTTTTATGAGCGCAAGATCTCTGTATTTGTTCGTGCGAATAACTTTAGCAGGCATTTCAACTCCTTCGGAATTTATGACTGTTAAGTCGTTGTATTTCCCTGGATATTTACCCGCCACTACGTGAAAATTGGTAATGATATAACCATCCTGACTGATTGCAAAACCTGAACCGTGACCAACATCTTTTCCTTCATCTTTAAGCTTAATGGTAACGCAAGCTAAAGAAGCTGTTTCTTTATCAATAACCTTAGAGCTGCCGGATTTAATAGTAAGAATTGGGTCTTTCGATTTAAAATCACTCTCCATTTTCAAATACTTCGTGAATTTGGTATTTTGATGCATTTTCAAATAAGAAATATCGATTGCATCACCAACCATTTTGTTATAGTTGTCATAATTTGCATTATCACCATCCCAAGTGTATAGGTATGCAAAATCTCCAGACAATTCACTCGTCACAACTGAATCTAAAATTTCACCATAGGTGTTTTTGACATACCACGTTAAATATACTTTAGATTTATAATAGTTTGCATAAAATCTAGAGTGGATAGAGAAGGTGTGTAGTTTTGTGATTTTCCCTTCCAATACTAAGGTATTGTTATTGTCATTGAACACTTTATTGATGGTATCAACAAATCCTGTTTTTCTTAAAGTTTGATACACATTGGTACTGAATTTAGTGTCATCGTATTTTAAGTCAGAATCGTCAAGCGTTTTTGTTTTTTTATTTTTATTTTTCTTTGCTTTTTTGATATCTGCTTTTGCATCCTTCGTATCTTTCTTTAATTCGGCAGCTTCCAATGATTTTTTCAAATTCAAAGGGTCATATTTCACGTAATAAAAAGCAACGTCTTTGTTTGTATTTTTTATTTTTACACCAATATTAGATATATCTAAATACTTGTCCGTCTTTCCTCGAGTAACCAATTTATTGTCTTCTCCTTCTAGGTTTATTTCCCGTTCAAACGCGGTATTTCTCGAATAGCCCATTGCATCAATACTCCAAGCATAAAAATTCCAGATAAAAAGGATTTTTACTGGCCAATAAGCAATTGGTCTGCGCGTTTTAATAATAGCAGCATATTGATCCTTGTATCCTTTTCTTTTGATCGTAAGCTGGCGGGATTGCCCTTCTTGTTTGTTGATTTTATAGATAAAAGAAGAACCTTCTCCGATCATCTCTTTATCTAGGTATACTTCTGCATCACTGCTGCCAGAGTTAAATGTTACCTTTTGTTTCTTTCCCATGAAAACTGTTGCGCAACTGCTAAACATTAAAGTTGCAACAATTGAAAGGAGTATTATTTTTTTCATAATTTATTGATTAGTTAACGTATTTATTTTTTTCTAAAAAATCGAGAGCTAAATTAAGGTTAAAATCTGTTAATAACCTAAAATAGATGACTGGTATTTACAAAAAAAATGAAGTTTTTTTGTAAATACTTCATTTTTTTAAGAAAGTTTAAATGTTTGTATTATTTCTTCTTTGGTGCAATCACCATGATCATTTTTTTACCTTCTAAAACAGGCATTTGCTCAGGTTTTCCGTATTCTTCCAATTCATTTACAAAACGAAGCAATAAAATCTCGCCTTGTTCTTTAAATAAGATTGAACGTCCTTTAAAAAACACAAAAGCCTTCACTTTAGAACCTTCCTGCAAAAATTTAATAGCATGGTTTTTCTTGAAAACAAAATCATGATCATCTGTTTGCGGACCAAAACGAATCTCTTTGATAACAGTTTTAGCAGCTTTTGCTTTTAGCTCTTTTTGTTTCTTTTTTTGATCGTAAAGGAATTTTTTGTAATCAACCACCTTACAAACAGGCGGTTCTGCATTAGGAGAGATTTCTACCAGGTCTAAACCCGCTTCTCTCGCAATTTCTAGTGCTTTATCTATCGGATAGATACCAGGCTCAACACCCTCAAAAACTACACGTACTTCTCTGGCTCTGATTCGCTCATTGATAGCATGCAAGTCTTCTTTTCTTCTTTGACCTCCACGGCCAAAACGTCTGTCAACGCCTGCTGCAGGAGCTGTTCCTGCAGTTGTTCCCGGTTTAACGAATTTGTTACCCCCTGGTGTCGGCTTATTAAATTTATTGCCGGAATTGTTGTTAAATGGAGCTGCTATAGCTTTGTTCCTCCTATTATTTGTGAATACTTATTTTATAAATCTGTTTTCTATTTCTGTATTAATGATGTTCGCAAAATCTTGAATTGAAAAGCTTCCTAAGTCGCCTTCCCCTTGTTTACGAACAGATACCATGTTATCAGCTTCTTCTTTTTCACCAACGATTAACATGTATGGTATTTTTTGCAATTCGGTATCGCGAATCTTTTTCCCAATCTTCTCATTCCTATCATCCACGAGGCCACGAATATCGTAATTATTTAATAATTCTAAAACTTTTTTTGCGTAATCGTTGTATTTTTCACTAATTGGTAAAACCGAGATCTGATCGGGTGTGAGCCACAGCGGGAATTTTCCTGCACAGTGTTCGATCAATACTGCGATGAAGCGTTCCAATGAACCAAAAGGTGCTCTATGAATCATGACAGGGCGATGTTTCATATTATCGCTTCCGGTGTACTCCAATTCAAAACGCTCTGGAAGGTTATAATCTACTTGAATGGTACCCAATTGCCATTTTCTTCCGATGGCATCTTTTACCATAAAATCGAGTTTAGGACCATAAAAAGCAGCTTCTCCTAATTCTACAACAGTTTTCAATCCTTTTTCTGCGGATGATTCAATGATCGCCGCTTCTGCCAATGCCCAGTTTTCATCGGAACCAATGTATTTTGTTTTATTCTCTGGATCTCGCAAGGAAATTTGTGCAGTAAAATCATTAAAATCTAATGCTTTAAAAACATAAAGCACCAGATCAATCACTTTACAAAACTCTTCTTTTACTTGGTCGGGGCGACAAAATAAATGTGCATCATCTTGTGTAAATCCGCGAACACGCGTTAATCCGTGCAATTCGCCTGCCTGCTCATAACGATATACTGTTCCGAATTCAGCAAAACGGATAGGAAGATCTTTATAGGAGCGAGGGGATGTTTTATAGATCTCACAGTGATGCGGACAGTTCATCGGTTTTAAGAAAAACTCTTCCCCTTCATGAGGCGTGCGGATCGGTTGAAAAGAATCAGCGCCGTATTTCTCGTAATGACCAGATGTAATGTATAAATTTTTATTTCCAATATGTGGTGTAGCAACGGGAAGATAACCGTTTTTTAATTGTTGTTTTTGTAAAAATTGTATCAAACGTTCGCGCAACGCTGCTCCTTTTGGAAGCCACAATGGTAAGCCCATTCCCACTTTCTCGGAAAAAGCAAATAACTCTAATTCCTTTCCTAATTTTCTGTGGTCGCGTTTTTTTGCTTCTTCCAATAAAACTAAATAATCGGTCAGGTCTTTTTGTTTAGTGAAGGTTATCGCATAAACGCGTGTTAACATTTTATTTTTTTCATCTCCTCGCCAATAGGCGCCAGCCACATTCATCAGCTTTACGGCTTTAATGAAGCTTGTGTTCGGAATATGAGGTCCGCGGCACAGATCGGTAAAGTTTCCTTGCTGATAAAAAGTAATGTTTCCATCTTCTAAACCTTCTAAAAGATCTAGTTTGTATTCGTCTGCTTTTTCTTTGAAATACTGAATAGCATCTGCTTTAGAAACTTCTGAACGCTTATATTCATTGCCTTGACGGGCTAGTTCCAGCATCTTGTCTTCAATTTTTTTGAAGTCATCCTGAGAAATCGTTTTTCCGCCCAAGTCAATATCATAGTAAAATCCATTTTCAATTGGGGGCCCTATACCGAATTTTGTTCCCGGATAAATAGCTTCTAAGGCTTCTGCCATTAAATGGGCAGAAGAATGCCATAATGTTGATTTGCCTTCAACATCGTTCATTGTTAATAATACTACCTTAGAATCAGCATGAATAGCGCGTGTAGCGTCCCATACCTCACCATTTACTTTGGCTGCTAAAACATTTCGTGCTAAACCTTCAGAGATGGATAGTGCTATTTGAAGCGCTGTAGTTCCTTTTGCGTATTCTCGCACAGAACCATCGGGGAGTGTAATTTTGATCATAGTTGTTTTTTATCCAAACATCCAAACAAACGGACGCAGGTATTTTTTAATTGAATGCAAAGATAATTTTATTACGGGAGAAAGCAAAAACAAAAAAATCAAATTTTAGGTATCCGATTTATGAAGGGAAAATAGAGTCAAAGTATATTAATTTCATAGACAGCGTCTTTGCGAGTCATGGAGTGTAAAATTTGCAATTTCAAAACTCCCAAAAATAGGCATTTGCAAAATTTTTAGAAGGAATTAAATTTTCGACTATTTATTGAGATGCAATTGGTTCTTGTTTAATATTCCTATCACCTTTCCTTTAAATTTTGTTCCTAAAAAGGGGGTGTTAGAAGACTTTGATCGGATATGTTTCTTTTCAAATACCCACTCTTGTTCTGGATCGAAAATTGAAATGTTTGCTAGTTCACCTTCGGCTATTTTTGCAGGTCTTAAATTTAGAATGCTTCGGGGTTTGCAGGTGATGGAATCTATAATTGTTTCCAGTTTAACTTTTCCTTTGTTTGAATTTATTAATCCAAATGCAGTTTCCAATCCTATCATACCATTCGAAGCATGATCGAATTCGATGTCTTTTGATTCAATGTCTTGAGGTCGATGATCACAAGTGATTGCATCAACTGTTCCGTCAGTCAATCCTTTACGTAGCGCTTCGATATCAACTTTTGTGCGTAAAGGAGGATTTAATTTATAATGACTATCGAAGCCAAGTAGCGCAGTGTCATCAAGGGCTAAATTGTATGCATTTACAGATGCGGTTATTTTTAAGCCCTTTGCCTTGGCTTGTCGGATAAGGTCTACCGATTTTTGTGTGGATATATTTGAAATATGTAATGGAGAATTGGTGTATTCTGCAAGGAAGATATTTCTATTTACCATCAACTCTTCTGCTAGTGATGGGATTCCTTTGAGGCCAAGTTGTGTAGATGTTACACCTTCGTTCATTTTACCATCTTGTGAAACCGACTTCTCATCACAATGCGTGATGATTAGCCCATTAAAATTTTGAGCATATTGAAGTGCTCTCAAAAGAAGCCCTGCATTTTCAATAGACTTCTTATCATCTGAAAAGGCTACAGCTCCAGCTTGTTTCATATCATACATTTCAGATATGTCATGGCCCTCTTGTTTATAGGAAAGTGTTCCGATAGGATGAACATCGATCATAGAAGCGGCTGTTTTGTTTTTAATATATAGAACTTCTGCTTTTGAGTGTATGGTTGGGTTTGTAGATGAAACGACTGCTACTTCAGTAAAGCCACCACAAGCGGCAGCTTTTAAACCGGAATCAAGATCCTCTTTGTGTTCAAACCCTGGATCGCAAAAACTAACTTGCATATCCATCCATCCTGATGATATATGAATATTTTTACCTTCAATAACTTTGCTATTTTTTTCGGAAGTTATTTTAGATTTGATGGATTTAATCATTCCATTTTCAATTAACACATCCATCACTTTTCCGTTAAAAGATGATTTAGAGTCGATGATGTGAGCGGATTTAATGAGTATATTCATACTGTATTTTTTATTTCATAAATCGTAATAATAAAACTTCAATTGCTAAAAATATCAGCGCTAAAATAAGACAAAGTTTCCAAAGTTTCTTGCCTTGTTCTGATTCAGTTAAAGAGGCGGATAAGTTTTTCGAATTAATTTCTAACACATCTATATTTGATGCACTGATGTTTTTTAATTTCTCTTTCAATTCTTCCCCAGTATAACAGGTTAGGTCGGATTCTTTTCTGTTAAAATTGAATGAAACACCTATTTTGGGTACTTTGTCTGCAAAGATGGTATAGTTGTCAGCTTCAGTTATCTGATTATGAACCGTAATAAGTGTTGTTTCATCAACTATTTTGTGCGCTGGTACGATGTCGGATTTGTTTGTTACGTTCTTGATGTGGTAAACATTTTCTCCTGTTAAAATAGAATTGCATTCAATTGTTTCATCTGCGCCAATCGTGTAAAAAAGCGGACGGCTGGTTTGGCTATACATCGCTATTTTATATAGAGTAGGTACGAAAATAGCATGTTTTGGAAAGTTGCTGAAATCAGCGCTTAGAGCAACAGCCGAAAAATATAATTTTCCTTTACCAACATCGTTTTTGCTCAAAAAAACATCGCCGTTTTGGAGTTTGAGTAAATACTCTTGATTGCTCCTTGTAGTTTTTGAAACGACAAAATGATTGCTTACTTTTGGAAGATCCAGGTTACTTGCGCTGAAGTTTTTTTTCTCGAATACATCCTTATAAAGAGGATTATCCAAATTTATGTTATCAACTTTAGTATTTGCAGTATCAAGGCGTTCGTAGTAATTCGCTTTACAAGCAATAAAAAATTCTTTGTAGGAGTTTAAGTCAGCTTGAGGGTTTGGAAAAACCAATACGCTTCCTCCATTGTTCATGAAGCGCTTTAACTCTTGAGTCAAGCCCGAAGAGATGGTTTTTAATTCATTTAGTACGATAAGATTATTGGATGATAACGTGGAGTAATTTAACTTGTTTTCAAAATCATTGTGAAGAATGAATAAGGAATCATCCCCGAAAAGTTTATTCAGATAAAGGCTTTCAGCATTTGTTTCTGAACTATTGATGCAAACTACAGCAATGTTTTTTGCAACTTCAAAGCTGAAATAAAACGCATCATCAAAAGTGACAGGGTAATCGTTCAGTTCGATACGGCAATGTTGCACGCCAGTTCCCTTAGATGCAAATGAAAGTACAACTTCTGTCTCCGCTTTTTTATCTACATTGAAGCTTGCTGGTGTTTTCTGAATTCCATTTATAAAAAGCTTTATGGAGTTGTTTTCAATTACATTTTCGGAAGCGTTTTTAATCCTAACATGTAGCTTTTCTATTTGATTATATTGTCTGACAGGTGTTTCGAACCAACATGTATCTATAAAGACATTGCTTTTTTCGGTCGCTTCCAAAGGAACTAAATGGAATAATATGCTTGTGTCATTTTTTATCTGATCAATATTGACAACGCTTTTCTGGAAATCAGAAAAGATGAAGGATATTTTGTTTTTATTTCCACTCTGTTGCAGCACATCCATTTGTCTGGATGTTATTTCTGAAATACTTCGAGTAGCAGGGCTTATTTTAACCTCATCAAGTAATTCAATGAATTCTTCTTTATTTACCAAACGCTGCTGTTTGCCTTCAAAATCGTTTGTTAATAATTGAAACCGATCTGATGGTTTATAGGTACCCACAATTTCCAAAGCCCTTTTTTTCGCTTCATCCAGTAAAGTCCCATTTTTATTAACTGCATCCATGCTAAAGGAATTATCAATAAATATGCTGACAGCTTTATCTCCAATAACTATTTTTTTGTGTTCTAAAGGAATAAAAGGTTGAGCAAAAGCAAAGACAAGAAAAGTGATTGCTAGAATGCGTGAAGCAAGTACTAATAAATGTTTGAGTTTAGATTTGGCTTGAGTCTCTTGCTTAACTTCTTTAAGAAATCGAACATTGCTAAAGTAAACAGTTTTGAATTTTCTGAAATTGAAAAGATGAATAATGATTGGAATAGCGATTGCAGAAAGCGCAAGTAAGAATGCAGGATAGGTAAAGCTCATCAAAGCCCAAAGATAATACTTTTTTGCTGATTGATTAATTTAATTCAAAACTTCTCAAAAACACCTAAGCCGAATAAAGCAAAATCGTATTTGCAGGGGTCTTTTGTATCAAATTTCCTAAGATTAATGGTCAGTTCATCTACCGCTTTCCAATCATTTTGTGTTCTTTTTAATAAGCCTAATTTTCTGCCCACATTTCCGGAATGAACATCCAGTGGACACATCAAATGGGAGGGGAGTAGTTGAGAGTTCCAAAGTCCAAAGTCAACACCCGAATGATCCTTGCGAATCATCCATCGAAGATACATACAGAGTCTTTTAGATGATGAATTCTCTGATGGATTTGAAACGTGTTTCTTTGTTCTAGAAGGGGAATCGATTGAAAAGAAGAATTGTCTGAAATTCATGATCGCTTCCATGCAATCGGGTTTTGAAAACACATTTTCAAGGCCACCATGTTTTTTATAAATATTTTGTAATGATCGTACAAAAAAAACAGCATCAGTAGCATTGAATGTTCTATGAACAAATCCTTCAAATCGCTTCATGTCTTTGTCTTTTGCATTCATTATAAAATCATACGGACTGCCTCCCATTAGTTTCATCATTTTGTTAGCATTGTTGATGATTGTTACGCGCTGGCCCCATGCAATAGTTGCTGCCAAAAAACCTGCAATCTCAATATCCTCCTTTTTTGAAAATTGATGAGGAATAGATACAGGATCCGATTCAATAAAATCTAACCGGTTGTATTTTATATATTTTTCTTCAAGAAACGCTTTTAGCTCCGAGGTGGGGATCTTCATTTCGCAAATATAATTTAAAAAGTTTCTCCTAGCTTTATTTACAGGACAGCGAAAAAAAACGAAGTAGATGAAATTCTTATTATTTCATTTTCCTAAGATCAAGTTTTCGAAGTTTAGGAGCAATTTTAGCAGTACCTATCACAATAAGAATGGTCATGATACCTCCAAAAATAATAGAAGGTTTTAATCCCATTGCTCGAGCGGCAACACCTGATTCAAAACTTCCTATTTCATTAGATGAGCCAATAAAAATGCTGTTGACAGCAGAAACCCTTCCTCGCATTTCATCCGGAGTAGATAGTTGTAAAATGGTATGGCGTATCACAACGCTAACATTATCAAAAGCGCCGGTCAACAATAAAAAGAAAAGAGCTAAATAGTAATTCGTAGTGATGCCAAATAATATAGTCGCTAGTCCAAATGCACCGATTGATAAAAACAAATTACGACCGGCATTTTGAGTAGGAGGTTTGTACGCAATTATTAAGGCCATAATGACAGCCCCAGCAGCCGGAGCAGCTCTTAAAAAACCTAATTCGATTGAACCAACATGTAACACTTTATCAGCAAAAGCAGGAAGCATAGCTACAGCACCTCCGAATAGAACAGCAAAAAGATCCAAGGATAAAGCACCAAGGATCAACTGATTGCTAAAAACAAATTTAATTCCTACGGATAAACTTTCTAACAAAGATTCTTTCTTTTCTTTCTTCGGTAATGGTTTGGAAACTATAAAAAAGAAGGAGAATACTGAAATTGTTATTAAAGCAAGGTTCACTTCATAAGCTACGGAAAAACTGATTGCACAAATAAATCCAGCCATTGCAGGCCCTATAACGGAAGCAATGTGCCATGTAGTGCTATTCCAGGTGGCAGCGTTTGCATATAATTCACGGGGAATTATTTGTGACATAAAAGAGGGGAAAGCTGCGGCTAAAAAACCTCTGATGATTCCTATCGCTCCGATAACAAAAAAGATAGGCTTAGTTCCGTAAGTTAAAATCACGGAATTGCTATCCATCGAAAAATAAAGCAACGAGGAGGTACAGATGATCAACATTGATGTAAATACAATAATGATGTACTTGCGATTGAAAGTATCTGCGATATGTCCAGAAAATAAAGAGACAACTATAAAAGGGATGGCTTCAGCCAAGCCAATCATTCCAAGCGCTAGCACATCTTTGGTGATATTGTAGATTTGCAACCCAACAATAACAGCTTGCATTTGAATTGCTAATGTTAGAAAAAATCGGGTATTCAAAAAAAATAAAAATTCTTTGATGCGCAAGGCAGCATAAGGGTCATGCTTAATAGGTTCTTTCGCTTTATTCATAAATCGTACGTCAAATTTAATGTATTAATTTTAACAATTAATATATGTTTATAGAATAAAAAATCCCCCGCAAATTGCGAGGGATTTTTTATCACTACTTATTCTTCTTTCTTAGTTTTTTTAGGCTTAGATTCTTTTGGTTTAGTGATCTTGATTTTGATCTCTTGTTTGTCTTTATCAAAATCTACATCTATCGTATCACCTTCACTTAAGTTCGATTTTATGATCTCTTCTGCTAAAGGATCTTCCAGGTATTTTTGAATAGCACGTTTTAAAGGACGGGCACCAAATTGAACATCATATCCTTTGTCAGAAATAAAATCTTTTGCCTCTTCAGAAACTTTGATTTGGTATCCTAAACCATGTATACGACCATACAAGCTATTTAATTCGATATCAATGATCTTATGAATATCATCACGTGTTAATGAATTGAACATGACAACATCATCAATACGGTTCAAAAATTCAGGCGCGAATGCTTTTTTCAAAGCACCTTCAATAACTCCTTTTGAATGATCATCTTCTACTTCTTTTTTAGCAGCAGTAGAGAAACCAACGCCTTGGCCGAAATCTTTTAACTGACGAGCTCCTATGTTAGAAGTCATGATGATGATGGTATTTTTGAAATCAATTTTACGACCCAAACTATCAGTCATAATTCCATCATCTAGGGCTTGCAATAATAAGTTGAATACATCAGGATGTGCTTTTTCTATCTCATCTAACAAAACAACTGCATACGGACGTCTGCGAACTTTCTCTGTTAATTGTCCACCTTCTTCATACCCAACATAACCCGGAGGCGCTCCAACTAAACGAGAAACAGCGAATTTTTCCATGTATTCACTCATGTCGATACGGATCAAAGCATCATCATTATCAAATAAATATTTCGATAATATTTTTGCTAATTGAGTCTTACCAACACCAGTAGGGCCAAGAAAAATAAACGAACCGATTGGTTTGTTAGGGTCTTTTAATCCAGCACGGTTACGTTGAATGGCTTTCACTACTTTTTTTACCGCTTCATCTTGTCCGATCACTTTACCTTGTAAAAGTTCAGCCATCTTCGTCAATTTGTCACCTTCATTTTGTGCAATTCGTTGAACAGGAACACCAGTCATCATGGCAACCACCTCAGCAACATTGTCTTCACTCACCATTTCACGGTGTGTTTTACTTTCTTCTTCCCATGCTTTTTTAGCAGCCTCTAATTGCTCCAATAAAGTACGTTCTGTGTCGCGCAAGCGAGCAGCTTCTTCATATTTTTGAGAACGAACAACCTTGTTTTTTTCTTCTTTAATGTCTTCTAGTTTTTTCTCGATTTCAACAATGTTGTTAGGGACATTGATATTTGTGATATGAACACGAGAACCAGCTTCATCTAGCGCATCAATCGCTTTGTCAGGTAAGTGACGATCAGTAATGTAACGTGCAGTTAAAGAAACACAAGCTTTAATTGCAGCATCCGTATAAGTAACATTGTGATGATCTTCGTATTTCGATTTTATATTATTCAAAATCTGAATTGTTTCCTCCTGAGTTGCAGGCTCAACAATTACTTTTTGAAAGCGTCTTTCTAATGCACCATCTTTCTCGATGTATTGACGATACTCATCAAGAGTGGTAGCACCGATGCATTGTATCTCACCTCGCGCCAATGCCGGTTTAAACATATTCGAAGCATCTAAAGATCCAGAAGCGCCACCAGCACCAATGATTGTATGAATCTCATCAATGAATAAAATAACATCAGGAGATTTTTCTAATTCATTCATTACCGCTTTCATGCGCTCTTCAAACTGTCCACGGTATTTTGTACCCGCAACCAACGAAGCTAAATCAAGCGTCACTACCCGTTTTCCAAATAACACACGGGATACCTTACGTTGCACTATTCTTAAAGCTAATCCTTCTGCAATCGCAGATTTACCAACACCTGGTTCACCAATTAATATAGGATTATTTTTTTTTCTGCGGGATAAAATTTGTGATACACGTTCAATTTCTTTTTCGCGACCAACAATGGGATCTAATTTCCCTTCTTCAGCTGCTTTTGTCAAATCTCTTCCAAAATTGTCTAGAACAGGAGTTTTTGATTTACTGTCGACAGGTTTTTTAGAGCTGCTTGCACTAAATGAATCGTCATCTGCTTCGTCATCGGATGGTGTACCAGGGAATTCAGCTTTAGGGTCTGATTTTGATAATTCGAGTTCGCTCTTCATCACTTCATAATCAATTTTAAATTTATGTAAAGATTTAGTTGCAACATTATCTTCATCTTTTAAAATTGATAAGATCAAGTGTTCGGTACCAATTACAGCACTTTTAAATAATTTAGCTTCTAGATATGTTATTTTTAATGCTCTTTCAGCTTGTTTCATTAAGGGGATATTAGCAAGATTGCTGACCTTGTGAGTTCCTGTACCTATTGATTGTTCAATGGTTTTACGAAGCTCTTGTAAGTCAACATTCAGCGATTTAAGCAATCGAACAGCTGTTCCTTCGCCTTCACGGATAATTCCTAATAATAAATGTTCTGTTCCAATGTAATCATGTCCTAATCTCAAAGCCTCTTCGCGGCTATAGGTGATCACATCTTTTACTCTTGGAGAAAATTTGGCTTCCATAATGCTTGTTTTTAATTAATAGCTAAAACGTTTTTATTGACTCAAGAGTTACTATATACTAACAAATTTAACTGTTTTAAGTAAAATCAAAAGTAATCGCGATTTTAATATTCTTTAATCCTTGGCTATATTTTTATCAACAAAAAATCTGTTAATATGTTGATAATTTAACGCTTAAAATCAGTTTTGTTTCCTTCATATTAAGTATTTTCGAACCTCCTAAAAACACAAGGGAAATATCAACTATTGTGCTAAAAATAAATTATGACAATTCTTCTGAAAAACAGAAGGGATAAATACAAAATAAAATAGAAAAAAGAAATTATGGCAGACGGAGAAAAAATCATTCAGATCAACATTGAAGAAGAAATGAAATCGGCTTACATCGATTATTCGATGTCAGTTATTGTTTCCCGTGCATTACCTGATGTGCGAGATGGATTAAAGCCTGTTCACCGACGAGTGTTATATGGGATGCTAGATCTTGGCGTTATGTCCAATAAGGCGCATAAAAAATCAGCGCGTATTGTTGGGGAAGTTCTTGGTAAATACCATCCGCACGGTGATACGTCTGTTTATGATGCGATGGTTCGTATGGCCCAGGATTGGAGTTTGCGTTATCCATTAGTGGATGGTCAAGGTAACTACGGTTCAGTTGATGGCGATAGTCCTGCTGCGATGCGTTATACAGAGGCTCGATTAAAAAAGATTGCAGAAGAAATGTTAAGTGATATTGAAAAAGATACCGTTGATTTCCGTCCGAACTTTGATGATTCATTAACAGAACCTTCTGTTTTGCCTTCCCGTATTCCTAATTTATTGATCAATGGTGCTTCAGGAATTGCGGTAGGTATGGCAACAAATATGCCGCCACACAATCTTACAGAGATTATTAATGCTACGGTAGCTTATATAAACAATAAAGAAATTGATATTGCAGGTATAATGCAATATGTGAAGGCGCCAGATTTTCCTACTGGAGGAATTATTTATGGTTACGAAGGTGTAAAAGATGCTTTTGAAACCGGTCGTGGACGAATAGTCATGCGTGCTCAGACAAATATTGAAATTTCAGAAGGTGGAAGAGAGCGTATTATTGTTAATCAAATCCCATATCAGGTAAACAAAGCGGAGATGATCCGCAAAACGGCTGACCTTATCAATGAAAAAAAGATTGAGGGTATCTCTGATATTCGAGATGAATCCGATAGAGATGGTATGCGTATCGTTTATGAAATTAAGCGGGATGCAATTACTAATGTTGTTTTAAATAATCTTTTTAAATACACAGAACTTCAAACTTCATTCAGTGTGAACAACATCGCTTTGGTGGGTGGGCGACCAATGATGTTGAACATAAAAGATATGATCGTTCACTTTGTAGATCACAGGCATGAAGTGGTGGTTCGTAGAACGAAGTATGAGTTACTTCAAGCAGAGAAACGTGCTCATATCTTGCAAGGCTATTTAATAGCATTGGATAATCTGGATGAAGTCATCAAAAAGATTCGTGCTGCAGCAACGCCAAGTGATGCTCAGGATGATTTAATGAGTTCGTTTGGTTTGAGTGAAATTCAAGCTAAAGCGATACTTGAAATGAGATTGCGTGTACTTACTGGTTTAGAGATAGATAAGATAATTGCTGAATACGAAGAATTGATGAAGTTGATTGATTATTTGAGATCTATTTTGAATGATGAGGTATTACGTATGAAAATTATTTCTGATGAATTATTAGAGATAAAAGAAAAATATGGTGATGAGCGCAAGACAGAAGTCGTGTATGCTTCCGGAGATTTCAAAATGGAAGATATGATTGCTGATGAAGAAGTTGTAGTTACGATTTCTCACATGGGATATATCAAACGTACCGCTTTGAGCGAATACAGAACTCAGGCTCGTGGAGGAAAAGGCGCTAAAGGCAGCACAACTCGCGATGAAGATTTCATTGAGCACTTATTTATTGCATCCACACATAATTATTTATTATTGTTTACCGAACAAGGCCGTTGTTTCTGGATGAGAGCCTTCGAAATACCTGAAGGAACGCGCGTTTCTAAAGGACGTGCGATTCAAAACTTAATCAATATTCCGCCGACGGATAAGGTGAAGGCGTATATCAATGTAAAAGACCTGACAGATGCTGATTATATAGCGAATAACTATATTATCATGTGTACTAAAAATGGCATCATCAAAAAAACAACATTAGAAGCTTATTCTCGTCCGCGTCAAAACGGCATCAATGCAATAACCGTAAGAGAAGGTGATACATTATTAGAGGTATTGTTGACAAACGGAACAAATGAGATCATGCTAGCTTCAAAGGCTGGTAAAGTGGTTCGTTTCAACGAAGCAAACGTTCGTCCTATGGGTAGAAACGCTTCTGGAGTAAGAGGTATTAATCTAGGCGATGAAAAAGGAAATGAAGTAGTTGGTATGATTGCCATGCCGGATCAGTTGAGTAACGTAATGGTTGTCTCTGAAAAAGGGTATGGTAAGCGTTCTGAAATAGAGGAATACCGAGTTACGAAGCGAGGCGGCAAAGGAGTTAAAACGATTAATATTACTGAAAAAACAGGTAATCTGATAGCGATCAAAGATGTGACTGACAAAGACGGATTGATGATCATCAACAAATCCGGAATTATTATCCGACTTGCAATTTCAGAATTACGAGTTATAGGTCGTGCTACGCAAGGTGTTCGTTTGATAAACATGAAAGAAAGTGATGAGATTGCTGCAGTAAGTAAGGTAGAAGTAGAGGAAGTGATTGAAGAAGCTATTGAAGGTGAAAATCCAGCAGGAGAATATGGAATAGAAGGCGACAAAGCGTCTGATACTGAAACGGAGAACGATGGCAAGGAAATTGATAATCCGGAAAAAGAATAATACCTCAGCCTTATCCCTTCTCTAAAAGGAGAAGGGCGATAGGAGAGAAGCTAAAAAAAAATAAAACACTTTATGAAAAAAATCGCACTTTTTTTAATCGCTGCAGCCCCTGTTTTTACAGCAGTTGCTCAACCATCTAAACTGGTAAACACTATTAATTACCTGAGAGACTTTAATAGCTCTCATGAAATAGAATCTCTTACCAAAGCCAAAGAAAATATTGACCTGGCTTCTGCAAATCCTGAAACAAAGGACATAGCAAAGACTCAAAAATTGAGAGCAGAGGTTTATGTTACGATTTTTGACAATGATTTAAGAATGGAAACGGAGAAATTGGTTAGTATCAACGATCCAAATAAAAGAAGCCTTGCAGCCTACCAAAACGCTTCATCCGCTTCATTGTCGGAAGCTTATACAGCTTGTACCTATGGAAAGTCAGTTGACACAAAAGGGAATTACACCTCTGAATTTAACACTTTTACCACTCGAATTGCAAGCCATTACGAAAACAAAGCAATTGCTGATTACAATGCAAAGAAATATGCAGATGCCCTACCTTCGTTTGAAAAAGCATATGAAATTAACGGGGCGAAGGATACTACAAGCCTTTCAAATTGTGCTTTAGTTGCAGATCGCGGTGCGATCTATGATAAAGCGAAATTATATTATCAGAAAATGATTGACAATAAACAAGGATTTGGAAATACCTATTCTTCTTTAGTCAATGTTTATCTGATGATGAAAGATACGGTTGGAGGAATGGATATGTTAAAGAAAGGTCGTGTGGCTTATCCAAATGATATTAACCTTGTTATTACAGAAACCAATTATTTCCTAAAAACAAACAATAGCAAAGAAGCTTTAAACAACCTGAATATTGCGCTGACCGCTAAGCCTAAAGATGCCAATCTTTATTTAGTTAGAGGTAATATTTACGATAATTTGGCGAATCCTAAAGATGCTGCTGGCAAAGACATGGAAAAGCCGAAAGATTACAATGAAAAATTGAAATTAGCGGAATCTGACTATCAAAAGGCTATTGAATTAAAGCCAGATTATTTTGATGCAATGTACAATTTAGGTGTATTGTATAATAACCATGGAGTTGCATTAAATAAAATTGCTGATAAGATCACAGATAATGCGAAGTATAAGGAAGCGAATGATCTAGCTACAGCAGAATTTTCCAAAGCGTTGCCGGTTTTAGAGAAAGCATTAGAAGTTAATCCTAAAGATAGAAACACCATGTATGCTTTAAAACAGATCTATGCACGAATGCAACTGCTCGATAAGTTAAAAGCTATGAACGAAAAATTGAAGAACTAAGGCTTCCACCTAGTTCGGATATTTCAAAGGCGGAGGGCAGTAATGTTCTCCGTTTTTTTTGTCAAAATACTTATTGATTTCTTTTTGATAGATGCTTGTTTCTGGCAAACATTAGTAGCAGAATAGGGCTTAATTGTTTGATTGTTAGCTATAAGCTATTTAACATAATATTAATTATAAGACAATTGTGGGTATTGTAAAAATGTGGAATACGTAAACATTGACCTATAATAAGCTTGATTTAACCTGTTTTAATCAGATGATATTTCCGCATCTGTTGTGTCTTCTTCAGTAATTTCCTTTTCCATACTTTGAAACTTTCTTCCCAAAAGGAAATGAAGTTTTTGTTTGTAGTCGTCCTGCAACCATTTCACATAGTTTTCTGTGCTTTTACAGATGCAATAAGAATATTTTTTTGCCCTGTATTCAATATCCTTTGCCAAAAGTTTTGCGAGTTCAATGGCTTCACCGAAATCGACACTGTTTTCATAACAGATTCTTGCATGTTGCTCAATGGCTCTGTCTAATGCTACTTTTGGACGTAAACCTTGTTTGGCAACCAATGCATATTCATCCTTCATATTAAAGTCGATATTTTCGGATTTACTGAATTTTGCTCTGAGGTCTGCCGGCATTTTATAACTGAACTGACGTTCAATTTCCTGATCGTTCCATAAGCTTTCTAAATAGAAATCAGGTGAACGAAAGATTTCATGCCAGTTCACATACGAATCCCATAATCCGAAACGTGCTGCATTATTTCCAAGATCGATCACATCGAAAGTTGATTTATTTGGTAGGATTCGCGATCCTCGACCAATCATCTGATGGTATAAGGTCAACGATTTTGTGGCTCTGTTTAAAATGATCGTTTCAACGGTTGGTTCGTCAAAACCTGTTGTTAAAATCCCTACGGAAGTTAAAATAGCATCCGACTTCGTTTTGAACCAACTCAGAATTTCTCTTCGTTCCTGCTCTGTATTGGTATTGTCCAAATGTCGAATCTCATATCCTGCAGCTGTAAACAAAGAATGAACGTGCCTGGAAGTGTTAATTCCATTATTAAAGATAAGTGTCTTCTTTCCTTTGGATTGTTCCTCGTAAGCTGCAACCAATTTTTCTTGCATCAGGTAGTTGGTATAGAGTCTGTCGGATGAACTAACAGTATAATCACCATCAATACCCACTTTTAAGGAACCTAGATTAACATCATAGCTATGTGTTGTCGCTTTTGATAAAAAACCTTTTTCAATAAGTGAAGCAATTGAATGTCCAACGATTAGATCGTTGTATGTTTCTTTCATTGGAAGTTTGATGTTTGAACTTAACGGAGTTGCAGTAACTCCAAGGATAACACTCTTTTCAAAAAATTTAAAAAGTTTTTTAAACGAGTTGTAATGCGCTTCATCAATGATTACTAAGCCGATCTTTTCCATTTCCAGCTTTTCATCTTGCAATCTGTTGTTGAGCGTCTCTACCATTGCAACAAAACACATATACTCTTCCTGATCAGGTAGGGTTTTTACTTTACTGTCGATGATCTTATTGTGTACGCCAAATTCGGAAAGCATATTGGATGTTTGAGCACAAAGTTCGATCCGATGAGTAAGGATCAAAACTTTTTTGCTATTGTCTTTGATGTATCGCTTGGCAATTTCTGAAAAAATAACAGTTTTGCCGCCTCCTGTAGGTAGCTGATAGAGCAAATTATAGTTCTCGGTAAAGTTGTTCAGGCGTTCGAAGATCTTGTCTATAGCCTCCTGTTGGTAGTCATAAAGCTCCTTCCCAATTTTCTTTTCTTCAATATCAACGGACTCTAATGTCATATTTTTCTCGATTTCGAAATCTTGCAAAAATAGTGAATAATAAGGTTGTACAGAAATATTAATTCAGAGAATCATAGATTAGTTTCAGAATAAAAAAACTGCAAACAATCTTTTAAAAAATAAAATAGAAGGTTAAGTTTAATTTAACCTCTTCGAATCTTTGAAATTTGAATTTTTAATTCGTTCTCAATTGTTTTTAAGCGATTCATTTCGGTACTTGTTACTAAGCTAATCGATAGTCCTTTTTTACCAGCACGACCGGTTCGTCCACTTCTATGTGTATAATATTCTAATTGTTCAGGTAGTTGGTAATGAATAACATAATTTAAGTTATCTACATCTATCCCTCTGGCAGCCATGTCTGTTGCAACTAAGATTTGTACGCGTTCATTTTTGAATGCACGTAAAACTTTTTCACGATCCCTTTGTTGCAAATCACCATGCATGGCCTCTGCTAAATGATTTCTTGCTATCAACTGTTTTGCTAACGATTGTGTTCCATCCTTTGTTTTACAAAAGACAATACCTCTCCCCTTTCCTTGTGTTCTTAAAAATTCAAGCAGCGTGTTTAATTTATCTTTTGTATCAATACATTGAACATATTGATGTTCAATATCTCTATTAACTACATTCTTTACATCCACCTCTACTTTGTAAGCATCTTCTTCCATGTAATCGTGTATGATTTCATTCAGGGATTCAGGGATGGTAGCTGAGAATAACCAGGTATAACGCTTTCCATTTGTTTGTTTTAGAATGGTATCGATACTTCCTTTGAATCCCATGCTCAACATTTCATCTGCTTCATCGAGAACAATTGTTTTAACATCTGTTAAACTTATCGCTTTTCTTTCCAATAGATCAATCAACCGACCTGGTGTTGAAACGACAATATGAGTTGGGCGACTCAAGTTTCTGATCTGGATCTCGATTGCTTCTCCACCATAGACCGCTTCAACAAAAATGCGGTTAGGGTTATATCTGGCAACTCGAAAAAGTTGTTTTGCTATTTGTTGTCCTAATTCGCGGGTTGGACATAATATTAATGCTTGTATCTTTGGATTAGCAGTATCGATCTTTTGTAAAATCGGTAATCCAAATGCCATCGTTTTACCAGTACCTGTTTGTGCTTGTCCAATAAAATCAAACCCTTCCTTTAGTAAATAAGGGATAGATTTTTTTTGTATTTCGGTCGGATCAAAAATATTATTTTCAATAAGACCTTTTATTAAGGCATCGGACACACCTAATTCAGCGAAAGTTGACAAAATGATTGTTATTAATGAGTTGCAAAGATAGTTGAATAAACTAGAATCTTAATAATATATCAGCCTTTGAAACGTTATGGAATGAAAACATTTGTGGCAATCAACCATTCTTTTTTATATTTACAAGAAATTACTTTTCAAACCCAGCATCAATGAAATCAATAAAAATCCTATTCACCGGTATTGTTTTATTTTTAGGTATTTCCATTTCTACGGCCCAGAAATTCATCAGAAGAGTTCCTGGAACAAAATTAACATTCGTTGAAATGCAACGCCAGTTTGATGAATGGGCAAGCCATACCGACCTGAAGGCTGTAAAGCATTGGAAATATTACAAGCGTTGGGAGAATGATATGCAGTTCAAAACCGACGGTCATGGAGAAATTGCTGACCCTTCTATCTACATTAACGAAGCTGTAAATGCTGCTCATAGAAAGAATTCAATCCCTTCTTCTTCGAGTTTTTCTCTTGCAACGTGGTCACCCTTTGGTCCGTATGAATTACCTGGAAATCTTACAGGTTACATGCAGAATGGGATTGGTAGAATCAATTGCATAGCATTTCACCCGACTAACCCTTCAATATATTATGTTGGTGTTGCCCAAGGTGGTTTATGGAAAACAACGAATGACGGAGTTTCCTGGACACCGTTGACCGATAATTTGCCCATAGACAGAATAAGCGATATCGCAATTGATCCTGTCGATCCGAATATCATTTATATATCTGTTTGTGATTTCGAATACATTGATGTCGCTCTTAATCTGGATGGAAGAAAAAGGAATACACATTATGGTTTGGGCGTTTATAAAACCACTGATGGCGGCTTGACCTGGAACCCAACAGGACTAAGCTTTCTGCTGACTGATGGTGATGCATCTTTAATACGTAAAGTGTTGATCAACAAAACGAATAGTAATAAATTAGTTGCATGTGGTGTGAGTGGAATGTATACCTCTTCTGATGCTGGTGCAACGTGGTCGCACACCCTTGATTCTTTATTCTGGGATCTAGTTCAAGATCCAGTAAGTGCAAATATCATGTATGCTACATCAGGCTGGTTAGCGGTTTCAGGAAAAGGCGCTGCAGGTATTTACAAATCGATTGATTATGGTGCAACTTGGTCGATGTTACCTACAGGTATTCCCTCTACAGGAGTTGTTCAACGATTAAAATTAGCGATAGCGCCCACTGATAATAATTACATTTATGCTGCTGCCGTAGATGATCAGGAAGGTTCTTATGGAATTTACAAGTCGGTAAATGCAGGTGCCTCCTGGACGTATATCAATCCAGGTGTAAATATGTTAGAAGGCGGTATGGGCGGAAGTCCCGGTGGTCAAGGAACATACGATTTAGGTTTTGCCGTTAATCCTGTCAATAAAAACATTGTCTATATCGGAGGAGTAAATATCTGGGGTTCTGTGGATGGAGGCAATACTTTCAATCCAGCCAGCCACTGGACATTTAGCTATGGACCAACATTACATGGCGACATACATTTCATAGAAACGAATCCGTTGAACAATGCTTTTTTTGTTTGTAGTGATGGTGGTGTTTACAAAACAAGCGCTATTACTCCTCAAACATGGGTCGCAGCAAGTGGCGGATCACCATGGCCAACCAGCTGGACAACGATAAGTGATGGGATGAATATCACTTCCTTTTATCGATTATCCAGTTCAAAGAATACGATCAACAGATTGATTGCAGGTGCTCAAGACAATGCATCCTTTTATTATGATGGTTCTTCTTGGAACACTATTTTTGGTGGAGATGGTATGGATAATTATTTAGATCCTTTGGACAATAACAATGTGATAGGATCCAGCCAGTATGGAAATTTTTATATTTCAAATGACGGTGGTGTTTCATCATCAGGTGCAGTAGCAAACGTGTTTGGCGAAGCTGCAGAGTGGGTATCTCCTATTGTTGCTGATTATAACAACCCAGGAACGATCTATGCAGGTTTTACCAATGTAAATCAATCTATCGATAATGGTATTTCCTGGAATGCTTTAAGTCCCTTACCATCAAACGGAATTCATGATAATGAAGTATGCGCGTTGGCTATTGCAAAATCAAACAGTAATGTTATTTATGCAGCAAGAAGGATTCGATTTGAATATGGCTCCCCTTCCGGAATGTATGTTACAACAGATGCTGGCGGAAGCTGGTCAGAGATAACAGCCGGTTTGCCAGACACATTATATTTTACAAGTACTGATGTAAGTCAGACCAATGCGAATACAGATTATGTTTCGTTATCAGGATTTGTTGACGGAGAAAAAGTATACAAAACGATTGATGCAGGAGCAACATGGCAAAACATTTCTTTCAACCTTCCTAATATTCCAGTGAATTGTGTAAAGACAATGCCAGGAAGTAATCAAGTTATGGTTGCTACTGATCTGGGTATTTATATTCTTAATGAAACAACCCATACTTGGATAAGTGAAAGTGCTGGGTTGCCAAATGTAATTGTTACAGATATAGAATTTAATGAGGCTTTGGACAAGATTTATATCTCCACTTTCGGAAGAGGAATCTGGGAAAATAGCTTATCTTCTTTCGTAGGGATCATTGAAAACAAACCCACAGAAATTGGAATAGAACTTTACCCTTCTTTGAATAATGGGTCATTCACTATAAATATGACAGATACAAATGCGATAAATGAAACGTTAAGTCTTGAAATAATCGACATCAGAGGGCAATTGGTTTACAAGGAATTACTTTCGGGAAAGAGCACTTTTGCTGAACATTTGAATCTGCTTTCCGGAATGTATTTCGCAAAAATAAAAGGAAAAAACATCTATGGTGTTAAGCGTTTTGTCGTGCAATAGTAAACAGAATTATAGTAAAGAAAAATTGGTATAAAAAATATAACATTCTTTATTATTTCAAGTCAAGACATCGATTTATTTATATGGCGGTCCGCCAATCCATCCAACAATCGATTTTCTTGCTCCTTTTGTAACAGGCGTTACACGATGAAGTGCGAATGATGGAAAAATAATCGCCGTTCCTTTTTCTTTAGGTGCTGTAATAATATGTTGATTGATCATAAACTGCAGCTCTCCTCCTTCGTATTCCGATGGATCGGAAAGCTGAACAGTTATACTTAGTTTTCTGTTGGAAATATCTCCAGAACCAAAATCCATGTGCCATTCAAAGAAACCATTTCCCTCGTAATTGGCCAACTGCAATTCTGTTTGAAAACCAAGAATGTCGAATTTATATTTTGTCGAATTTGTTTGAATACATGCTTGAGCAAGCTTATCATAAATCCAGTCGTTTGCTCCAGGCTTTATCCACATCAATTGAGATTTTCGTAAATCATCGCGCGAATGCTCCTTGCCTGCTAAATTTACTTCTGCTTCATTTGCTAATTCTGCATTCCATAAATGACGGATTGCTGTTACTTCTTCTTCGCTGAAAAGCTTTGTGAACCAAGAATAATCTGCAAATTCAGTGTTAAATTCTTTACGGTTAATAGGAGGTAAAGAGCGGAAGGGTTTTATTATCGGCATCAGCTTTTGGATTTATATAACATCAAAAATAATAAAATCTTTCGGTGATGGATTCGTTTGCATTAAACGATCTCTTCAATTGTATAATTATTGCCATTAAAAATGAGCTTGTCGTTTTTGGATAAGCCTATTAATTTTAATGCAATTGGTGATACAGAAGAAATAGCAAAAAATGTTTGACCTTCGATCATTATTTTTCCTGCTGCAACTGCGATATAGAAAGCGCCTTTGTTTGTATACACCAAGCTCCCTAAAAGTATTTTATCCGATTTTTGTTCTGGATTTATCTTCTTCAGTACACTTTTAAATTCCAAGGCTTCGCTCAACTGTTTAGATCCTTTTTCTTGTTCTAGCTGAGCCATTGCTCTTCCTGTTTCATGCTTGTCGCCCGAGCTGCTTTTTGTATCATCGTTTGCAGATTCAATCGCTTCATCAATTGCTTTCTGAATAGCTACGATACGATGATCGGCATACTCCATGCATTGTTTGTAAAGTAAATGTTTTATCGGGACGTTCAAGAGATAGAATTTATTGCGATGATAAAGGTAGACAGAATTTCATGTCGTCTTATCTTTTCTTTGGAACAATGCTGTAATAAAATCCGAATCCGAAACTCAGGTATTGAGTGGAAACCGAATTGTTAGAACTGAATTTACTGTATTCGTTTAAATTCAGATCATAAGGATCGAAGTGGGAATCGAAGATGCTATAAGAAACAGTTGCTCCGATCGCGAAATTTGATTCGATCAAAAAGAAGATATTCGTTTCGGGCTCTATCAGATTTGTTTCATAGCTGGTATACAAAGGGGGCTTGCTTGCGTCTCTCCATTTTAAGCCACTGTATTGGGTCCAGTTATGACCAACAGTGACAGCAAATGATAAGATCGCTTTATTGTTTTCACCCACATACAAATCGCCTCCTATTTTCCCTCCTACATTATTGATTTGCATTCTTGCATTGTAATCTGCTATTTTATTTTCGGTAATCTTCAATAATCCGTTCTTTCCGGTCACGCCAACAAATAAACCTTTGTAGAAGAATATATTTAATCCTGCGCTTACTTCATAGATGCCCACAAAACACTTTTTGAAAGATTTGTCGGCTATTGGATGAGGAACTGTAACGGATACACGCGGACTGAATAAATAATATTTTTTTTTGAGAGGGAACTCTTCGGTTTTCGGAGTAGCGGATACTGAAAGGTCTTCTTGTGAAAAGCAGGATAAGGTAAAAAGTGAAAAGAGAAGAGAAATAAAAATGGTGTGTAGTTTCACAGTTTGTCTTTTTTATAGGAGACGCAAAAATAACAAATTAGTTGCTTAAGGAGAGGCCTTTTTATCAGGATCGGTTATAGGAGATTATTCGCTACCGCTCAAACCCCTAACCTTCTCATCCTTAGTGAGACGCTCTATTCAGTTGAGCCCTGCCTGCCGGCAGGCAGGTACGCAGCGAGTTCTAATAAAAAAAACACCATTGCAATTTGCAATGGTGTTTTTATGGTGACCGCGAAGGGATTCAAACCCCTAACCTTCTCATCCGTAGTGAGACGCTCTATTCAGTTGAGCCCTGCCTGCCGGCAGGCAGGTACGCAGCGAGTTCTAAT
>Ga0114969_10000171_pt1 | contig 54153 bp, 55 predicted proteins | sample M_130807_MF_Meta_FD_87316 | JGI IMG/M metagenome (GOLD analysis project Ga0114969, IMG submission 87316) | Freshwater microbial communities from Lake Montjoie, Canada to study carbon cycling - M_130807_MF_MetaG | ecosystem: Environmental > Aquatic > Freshwater > Lake | place: Lake Montjoie... | reverse complement strand
CAATGGTGCAGTCGCCTACTCCTGCCTTGGTGTTCTTGAGCAGGTTGTTTCGACTTTGCCATGTGCATATAGTATGTTGACGCCCATATTCTTTACGATCACCAAAATACACACCGACATCTTGTTCCATGTTCTTGTAGTCTGCTTCGGTCTGCGTAACCAAGCTCTTGTTGGGCACAATAACAATACTGCGTCCATAGGGTGCAATGGCATTGCTCAAGGCTGCTGTCATGATTGTTTTACCTGCGCCGGTGGCCACTTCCTGTATGCACTGTGGATTGGCCAAGAAATTGTTCACGATCTCTACTTGGTAGTCACGCATCATTATGGGCTGACCTGCAGCCGGATGACCCTTGGGCCACTTCACATGTTCAAAACTTGTTTCGGTTATCTGTTCAAAGTTGAATGTGTTCGAATAGTCACGTTGGTCATCCAGTTCAATGTCATAGTTTAATCGTTCCAATATGGGCACAATCTCCGGCAACAGGTTCACATAAGTTGACCCACCCAGTTGGAAGTATGCTACCTTGCCATCCCAACGTCCCAGTCTCACTGCTGGCAAATAACGTGCGGCAGGGTTTTCATATTTGAACGCATTGACCAAGGCCTTGCGAGCATCCAAGTCCAGGCCTTCGATCTTGATGTTTACTTCGTCTTTGATTACTATTGTTGCTCTCACATCATGCTTTCATTGCAGTAATTATTTCATTGGCCAAGTCTGTTAATATTCCAAACTGTTTTAATATTGCATCGTTGGAAATTTTTCTATGTGCAAACAGCTTGGACAAGTATTCAACTCCTTGTGTTCTCAACTGTGCATCATAGTTGTCTTGCACAATGCCATTGATGAAATCTTCAATGGTGCTTTTTTGTTTGCTGGTAATTTTATATTCAGCAGATTGTTTTGTCTTCAATAGTTCTACCAGACCGTGTTTCTCTTCTGGTGTTAAAATTTTCCAAGTCAAGTGTTCAGGAGTTACCAATACTTGATAGTGGAACGGTAGCATTTTTTTGTTTGCCCATTCAAACAGTTCGTGAAAATTTTGAATGTTCAAAGGTTGTGCCACCGCACGAACACTATAGTCAGCCCAAGGAATGCGTTGCTTTAGTGTGTCAATGTTGCGATTTAGTGTGTCCCAGTTGCCAGGATATCGCACAAAGTTGTAAACATCTTTGACACCATCAACACTGATTCCTATTTCCAAGTCTTGAATTTGTTCCAGTTTGTGTAGCAATGGTTCGGTGAGCACGGTGGCGTTGGTAGCTATAACACATTGTATATTTCTTTGTATGATCTTGTCAAGGATTTCAATGTTGCGCTTGACCAAAAAGAATTCGCCCCCAATGAACGTCACACTCTTCAAATCTGGCAGCTGGTCAATGGTGTCCAATGCTATTTGAACATTGTCTGCAATCAAAGGTCGGATGGGCATGATGCCTGCTTGGTATCGTTCCTCGGCTGCATAACTGCTGACTTCAGCCGAACACATGGCGCATCCTAAATTGCAAGTGTTACCAAAGAATATTTCCAACGTATAGGTCTTGTTGTCTGCACTGGCCCAGGGCTGATTCAACAGTTGTTTTCTTATGCTGGTCAATCCCATGCTTTCAGGAACAGAACAGTTGACACACCCCACATCTGGCACTGCGCCCGCCAGCATGTTGTGCCGAAGATCTTTCATTTCCTTGCCAACAAAAAAATCATTTAAAGTAGGAATTGGTGCCTGCTCTTGATACACACAGCATGGTTTGAAAATAACATTTCGATCTGACTGACTTTCAATACGCACATTAGTAAATGGTGCATTACAAAATATTTTACTGTGATGCATAAGTCATGTTTCTAAGTTGTTGCGTGGTGTTTGGAAACACATCAAGTCCGTGACACTGTAATTCAATATTGTGCAGTCGCAGGAAGTGCTGAATGTATGCTTCATCAAAAATGCTATGCAATGCTATGTTGCTGTTGACACCGTTGATTAGATTGGTTGCAAATTGTTCACACCTGAGTTGAATATTATGAAATTTTTGTAGTGCTAGAAATTGCTCATGTTGTTTTTCTATTACATCAACATCCACTGTGAGATTGAGCCGCAGTGCTGAGACCAATTGAATAAATGATTCTTTCCAATTTTCAACTATGTCTTGCGTTGATATTTTTATTGTGGAATCTATTTTGGTGTATGACGTTGCATCACATGTTAGATCAAGAACATCATTGATCCAAAAAGAACACCATTCTCTCAGTATCCATCTAGGAACAGTGCTGTCAAATTTACCTGTGTAACCCCAATGCGTTTTGAGTTTGTGGATGACTTCTTGTTCAGGCATTTGCATCAAAATATAATTGATCAACTGTTCTTTTTCTGTTTTAAAAAAATGGTTGTCGTAGTAGTCCAGTCTGTGTTCTTGACAAGGGAGGACAACTATTGTATGATCTGCATTGACATTCAAGTATGGCGCATCAATGTGGCCGTGCCTTATTGTTGATGCCAGCTCTTCACTTCTCAACCAAAATTGATGACTGCTTCCGTCATTGTTTAATGCTAATCCTTCAAACGGTTCAGTTCTTAAATTGGTATAATTGTAAATGCACTGTGCAAGGTAAGTGCCGTAACAACCTCGAGGAAAATAAACTTTGATCATGTAACAGTATATACTTATCGCTACAAGAAGTCAAAAAAACAGGCTCCGAAGAGCCTGTTGTAAAAACCCGGGGCGGAGCCAACCAATCCCCAGGGTAAAACTATTATTCAGACATCAAAATCAAAAATGCCAATATCAATGCTAACACAGGGTGGCCTACAAACACTAACAGTAGCACAGCAAGCCAAGCCATGTTAGATATACAACAAAAAGGCTGCCGCATTCATGGCACTAGCAAACACGTTGAACCAGCCCCAAAATTTATTGCCCTCTTGAAAGCATTGCACAGCAAAGTATCCACTGACAAACACAAAAAGCAAATTTATAATTATCATATTAGGCACTCTTCATACATGTAGTCTCAGCCAGTCGCTTCCAGTTGCCTGCAAAGCTCTTGCGCAAGTCAGCGATCTTCAATGCCATACGCAGGCTCATCTCACGCAAACGATTTTGATTTGCTTCCATGAACTCAATGATCTCGTCTTGCGCACACTCTTCAAAATCATAGTCTGCAAACAACACACCGTCTTTGGCAATTTGCTTGATACGCAACACTTTGTCACGCATGGTGTCCAGTGTCAAGTCAAGATAGTGACAGCGTGATTGCAGTGCATCCAAGTGATCACGCAACTTTTGGCTCTTCATCTGATCAAACTTCAAGTTGGTAATAAAGATCACTGAGCCTTTGAACTCGAAACGATCCGGGATGCCTTCGCGGCGCAGAGTTGAGGACTCTGACAACCATGAAATTGTGCGCTTCTTGCCGGAGTCCAATGCACCCTTCAGCAAGTTCAGTGCCACGTCATCAAGCAGAATGCTGTCACAGTCATCAAACACCAACACACAGTTGTCGTCTGAGTATTTGTAAAGTGCTTGATACAAGCCAATGGGAGTGGCACTACCTTTGACAACTTCGGCACGAAGGCGCTTGCCTGCCAGCTTGTCAAACAGTGTGGCCTTTTCAATCTCTTGCTCAACACCAAAGCTCTTGCCAACTCCAGGAGGACCTGACACAATCATAGCACGGATGTCACCGTTGACACAGGCCTTTGTCATCTCATGCAAGATGTCAAAACGCTCACGAATACGTGTCATGATTTCATCTTCTGTTTCAGCCTCTACTGGGGGCTTGGCAAATGCCACTGTATTTTCTTTGCTCACTGCATCTCCATTGACATACTCGATGTCGCTAATGTTGTTGACTTTGATACGGATGGTGTCGGGGCAGTTGGGAAATGCACCGTTGTTTTCTACTGTCACGAAGTTACCTTTGGCGCCAGATTGAAAGCCTGACACAAGATTGAAAGCGATGTTGCGCACGGGTTTGTTGCGATACACACCTTTAATTACACGAATTGCACTCATTGTTGGCTCCTTTGAAATGCGGTTGTTTACTGTTTATGTCTCTATTATAGCAAAAGACGGATTATTGGTCAACCGGGGCAAACAATGCTTGACCTTGTTGCATAAAAACAACAAACGCTTCCATTGTGCGCTCACTGTATACCATGCGACCGTTTTTCTGAATGTCTTGCAAGGTTTCCAGCAGTGGCATGCCCAGGAAGTCTGCTTCTTTTTGAATTTGTTTGATTGCTGTGGTGATCTGCATAGTGGCTCCTTTTTGCTTTGTATGCCATTATTATAGCATTTTGGGGATTATTGGTCAACCAAAAAGTAATACTACAAAAGTATTACTTTTTAAACTGTTCAAAAAAGCGGGTGTTGATTTCGTCCATTTCTGCCTGCTCCACGTAGAAGTCAGTAGTAGGATCGTAGTATTGACCCTGTTTGTTGTCGTAATACAACACACGGCCTGAAAAGTTGAACGGGCCTTCAAGTCCCTTGCGAGGGCCGTATTTGTCACGCATGACGTCTATGGTATCAACTACACGATATCCCATTGCTGGCTCCTTTTTGCTTGGTATGCCCGTATTATAGCAAATTGGGAATTATTGGTCAAGTAATACCTAAGTATTACTGCCAAAATCTCTGTATTACAGGGTCAGTGACACATTCATGTGGCTTGGGACGGCCGTGAAATACCAGTATGCTGGCAGCAGGATCAATTTGTGCTGGTGTGCCTGGCTTTCGTGGTTTGCGAGAAGCAAAATCATATCCACCTTCGGCCACTTGCCAGCGCCAGCTTTGTAACTGGGACTGATCAAAGTATCTGCACACTGTTGGCTCAATTACCGCACCCAGGTAGTCTTGGTCTCCAGGATAGCGCCGCACTGTTTGATCAATGTCCAGCTGGGCAAAGTTTTCCCAAACATGTGCAAACTGTTCAGTGTTCCACCACATCACACTAGAATTCATTCCGGAATGACCTTGCCGTTGCAGATATCTGAAGTCGCGTATGGTCCAAAAATTCTGGGTGGGCAAATCCACAAGCCATTGTAGGTCGTTGACAATCACACAGTCAAGATCAAAATACAACAGGTTGCCTGCATGATGTTCAGCGTTGAACAACTGCATCTTATACCACCATGATCGTTTTGGGCCAGTGATTCCAGGCCATTCTGTCAGCTCGTGTTTGGTCATGTGAGGTGGCACAGGCCTTGTGGATTCAGTGTATACATGAAATCGTATGCCATTTTGCAAGTGACGTAACAACATGTTGTAGAGCTTTTCCACATATACCCAATCATACCCGGTGCCGTGAATCACACATGCACAATCAGTCACAGTGTCAGTGTGGGCTCGATTCTTTTTAGCCATAGTCCTTGTCCAATTTCTTCCACAGTGTATTCAGTGTGGCATATTTGCGCCAGCCACGATTCCCTGTCTATGTCATAGGGTTGTTCAATATCAGGCATACCCACTGCCACAGGATATGCAAGACTGCTGTGTGCCACAATGGGTCTGCAACCTGCAATGCCTGCTTGTATGCCCGGTCCTGAATTGTGGTTCACAACTGCATGGCAGTTAAAGTGCATGTCAAAACTGTCGTAAGTGTTGACCACGGGTCTTGCAACTTCCAAAGTAGTATTCTCAGGCAAGTATGGCATGCGTAGCGGACTTCGCGGATGTGCTCGTATGCGTATGGGACGGTCAGTAGAGTTGCGTAGTTGTTGAATTTGCATCAACACCCAGGATTCCATGCTGCCAATGCCAGCGACTTGCAAACTGTTTTGATGTTGTGCGGCAATGATGATTTCGGGACCTGGATGCAGTTGAGTAGCCAAACTTATTTGCAACTTTCTAGGGCGATCCCAATCCAAATTATCATAGTGTCCATAGTATCCATCTCTAGTGATATGGTTTACTGCCAGTTTCCAAGTCTGCCCACGATACAACGCACCAATGTCTATCACAATCACAGGTCGGTTTTGACCGCGATAGTGCTCATATACTGCTTGGTTGGCTCGCATCCTGCCATGCCATAACACTGACCAAATCACTGCGGCATCAGCAGTCATGGAATTCTCTTGTGTTTGTATACCTGAGGCTTGGCAACAATCCAAAAACGCTGCCATCACAGGTCGGGAATTTAGCGCACACTGGGCAGGAAAATAGGCTATGGATTTGATCACTGTAAATACGCTTATGAAATACACTGTAGTTACCACTTTCAATGCCGACGGTTACAATACCTACGGTCGGCGAATGATTCAAACTTTTTTACAGACTTGGCCCAAAGACATCTTGCTCAAGGTGTATGCCGAAGGGTGTCGTGTTAAACCATCAGCACCCAATTTACAAGTGTTGGACTTGGAAGGGGTAAGTGCTGATCTTGTGGCATTCAAAAACAAATGGCGCAACGTGCCCAAGGCCAATGGCGATAATGGGCCTGGTAGCGAACGTAAATCATTCAAATGGCAAGCAGTGAGATTCAGTCACAAAGTGTATGCTATATTTCATGCTGCCAAACATGCCCAAACAGATTGGTTGATTTGGATGGACGCTGACATGGTGTGCCACTCACCAATCACTGTGCAACAATTGGATCAGTTCTTTCCTGCAGATCGTGAACTGTGTTATGCAGGTCGCAGTAACAAATTCAGTGAATGTGGCCTATACGGTATGAATCTAACCAGAGAACCTGTGCAAAAGTTCTTGGCAGAGTTTCAACGCATGTATGATGACGCTGAGAATGGCATCTTTACTCTGAAAGAATGGCACGACAGTTTTGTGTTTGATGCGGTAAAAGCTCGCAGTGGACTGGCAGAACTCAATTGGACAGCACACTTGCAAATGGGCGAGGGTCATCCCTTGATCAACTGTGATTGGGGAGGGTATATTGATCATCTCAAGGGCAAACGCAAAGGCAGTGGCCGCAGCAACTTGTCAGACCTTGTGGCACCAAGAAAAGAAACATACTGGCGATGATATTTTTGAGCAAGAATGGTGATGACGAATACATCGACATGTATGCACATGGGCTTGGTGTTGAGTCTACTCCATTGGAGTCATGGCGTTACGAGGACAGCACAGAGCCACTTATGTTGCGTGGCATCATGAAACACAAGATTATCAAGCAGTGCTGGGAGGACAAACGACCATTTAGATACATGGACTCAGGTTATTTAGGTAATCGCCCCAGTTACAACAACCCACAAGGCTGGAAGCACTGGCATCGTATTGTGCCCAACAACTTACAGCATGATCAGGTTATTCCACGACCCAGTGACCGGTGGAATCGACTGGGATTAGAAGTAGCCAATCGCCGTCGTGGCAGCACAATACTGATTGTTGCTCCCGACGAAAAGCCTTGTAAATTTTATGATATTGAACTGGACTCATGGATGGCAGAAACTGTGGCCACTATCCGGCAACACACAGACAGACCTGTTGTTGTGCGTGAACGCAATCGAAGTCGTACTGACAGAAAAATTAATCGTGTGGAAAAAGCCCTGGATGATGTGCATGCTGTGGTAACATTCAACTCAATAGCAGGCACAGAAGCTATACTAGCGGGTGTTCCTGTGTTTGCCTTGGCACCATCGAACGCTGCCAGACCTGTGAGCAACACAGACCTGGCTCACATAGACAATCCTTGGTTTCCAGATCGAGATCAAGTGTTGGCCTGGGCACATCATTTGGCCTATGCGCAGTTTCACATAGACGAATTCAAGAACGGTTCAGCAGAACGTATAATTAAACAAACTGAGGAGATATTAAATGGTTGAGCATTATGGATGGAAATTCCCGGACTTTGAAACACATCTTCCAAAGATGTTGAAGAAAAGTGTAGACAAAGGTCTCCCGGCTGAATATCAAGTTGCTGTGCGACGTCGAAGCATTGAACTGTGCAAAAAACGAGACGTGGCCCTGGACATTGGTGCCAATGTGGGATTGTGGAGCCGTGACTTTGTTGGCAGTTTTGCTCGTGTGATAGCATTTGAACCAGTGGCCTTGTTTAGAGAATGTCTGGAACAAAATGTGCAAGGCACAAACTTTGAAGTTCAGCCAATTGCCTTAGGTGATCAAGACACACAAGGAACCATGATCATCACGGAGAAAAATTCTGGGCACAGCCATCTAGATCCTGCTACCATGGGCACTGGCGATGTGCAAGTTGTTCGACTGGATACATTGAATTTTCATGATGTCAGTTATATCAAAATTGACTGCGAGGGATACGAGTATCGTATCTTGCAAGGCGCTGAACAAACCATTCGTCGTTGTAGACCTGTGATAGTGATAGAACAAAAACCACATGATGCTTACAGCAAGCAATACGGTCAGTTTGCAGCAGTAGAATTATTGCAAGCCTGGAGCATGGTCAAACTGGAGCAAATACGTGACGACTGGATCATGGGATGGCCATAACTGCACTTGATCTAGTAGAAATTAAAGAAGGATGGCATTGGCCAAAAGATGATACCAACACTTGGAAATTTTTATTAGAAAATTTTGATTTGCCTGGCCGAATATCCAGTTATGTTGATGACAAAAAAGTTGTGGTGCAAGCTGGCGGCAACTGCGGTATGTATCCAAAACAATATTCAAAAATTTTTAATGCTGTTTATACTTTTGAACCAGACTGGCTGAATTTTTATTGTTTAGCCCTGAATTGCCCTGAAGAAAATATAATTAAATCCCAAGGATGTCTCGGTAGTGATCCTGGATTGGTTGATCTTCATATCAAATCCAAAAGTAGAGGAAAAAGTTTTATCAACGGTGCTGGACTTTATCCAATCTATTTGATAGATAATTTAGGATTGACAGCATGTGATTTGATACACTTGGACATAGAAGGCTATGAATATTTTGCTCTCAGCGGTGCTGTGTCTACTATTCAAAAATTCAAACCAGTCATAGCCATTGAAATGTGGGATCCACCTCCAATTAAATATCAAAATAGATTTGGGGACAACATCAATCAAAAAACCAAAGACCTACTGGCATCATTGGGTTACACACATGTTGATACACTGAACGAATCTGATTGGATATACACATGCGAACAAAAATAATTGTGTTACAAAATAATCAGCTGTCTCAAACAGTGGCACAGGATTGCATAGAACAGGCCGCAAAGTTTGGCATCACTGCTGAAGTATTTGATGCCATAAACGGATTTGATGCAGCGAGTCATTTAGAATTATTAAACATAAAGCCCTTGGGTAAATTTAAAAAAGGAAGAGTTGGAATAGTTGGGTGTTTGCTAAGTCATTATTATTTGTGGCTGGATTGTGTCAAACACAATGTTCCGTATCTTGTGCTAGAACATGATGGATATTTTATCAAGCCACTACCAGACAATATTTTAGACTTGTTTGATGATGTTATTAAATTAGATTCTGGAAATCCCTACAGCGATTCATATGAACACTGGTTGGCCGCACACTCAAATGATACATCATCAATCTGGACCATTCGAGATGGTGAACACAGCGGTGGCAATCGTGAAACTGCTGCTGGCTGGAATACCTTGGGAGCCTATGCCTACATCATCAAACCACATGCCGCAGTCAAGCTGATTGACTGGGTCAAAGCCAATGGTTTCCTTCCAACTGACTGGTTGATAGGAACAAAAATTGTGTCGGTGAGTCATCACTGTCCCTCTATTGCGAGACTACATCCACTTTACGCAAAAGATGGTAATATTAAAAAATTATCCACCACAATGAATTTGGAGAAATAAAATTACAAGCCCTAGTCAATATTATGAAGAATCAGTGCAACTGGGTCGTGAGTTTCAAGTTAACAACAAAAGTTGGGCCGGATATGATGTTGTAAAATATCAAAAACTCATCAAGGATCTTGTGGATCGATACAATGCCAAAACTATATTAGACTATGGCTGCGGCAAAGGACTACAATACCGAGAACCACTGCCATATGGCATGTTGTCTGGCGAGACCATGCCCGAAAGTCAGTGGCAAACTTTTGATCAATATCTTGGTGTCACTGTGTATTGTTACGATCCTTGTGTGGCAGAATTTGAAACCCCGCCGCCCCCAGGTGCCAAATTTGACGGTGTGATATGCACACAAGTGTTGAACAGCATACCTGATGATGACATGACCTGGGTGAGAGAAAAACTAGAACACCATGCTGAAAAGTTTTGTTTTATTGGGCTAAACTTTCAACGTGTGGCCAAGGGCAAAAAGACCATGTATAATCCTGACTATTTTCGTGTGCCACGCACTAGAGAATTCTTTCGTGGCCACTACACAGATTGGTCAGGAAGTGACTTATTTTGGTGGTTCAAAGATCGCCCGTATTATGATACCTGGATGGATGATCAATTGATTGGTATGTGGCAGGACACACCTGAAACATTTATTGGTAAGTATGAGTTTGTGGAAGTAAATCATAGATGATAATTGATCCCAACTATCAAGCACAACTGGTGGAAATGCACAGCAAGGGCCAGTTTGTTAGAGGCAGCAAAATGCTCAAGGCCATGCGTCCATTTATAAATCAATATCAACCCAACAGCATATTAGACTTTGGCTGTGGTCATGGCGCACTGATGTCTAGCATCAACAACGCATACCCTGGCATAGTCACAGATGGTTATGATCCAGGAAATACTGAGCACAATCGCATGCCCAAAAAATCATTTGATGCTGTGGTCAGTGCTGATGTATTTGAACACATAGAGCCTGCGCATCTTGCCGCCACATTACAGTTGATCAGCAGCAAGATACAAGTTGCTGGTTGGTTTAGAATTGCCTGTTATCCTGCAAAAAAACACTTGCCCGATGGTCGTAATGCTCACTTGATTGTGGAATCACCCAACTGGTGGCGTCAGCAACTGTTGGCCAACATGAATGTGATCATAGTTAAAGAAGAGATTGCGGTGTTTGACAAGCGTCACAAATGGCCCAACATTGTGGGCGAAGTCTACGACGTCACTGTGGAAGTCAAGTAAGGCAAGAATTTTTGATAGATACGGCCGGCTCTAGCATCCGCATCACTCCAATGTGCGGCTGCTAGATCATACATCCATTGCTCTCTTGAGAATGTTTCAGGAGATTCAATCTTACTGACATCTTTGTTGGCCACTGCCCATGCCACACAACTGGCATCGTCCGCAAACACAGGTATACCTTCGCATGCCGCTGCCACACTGGCCGAACTGTTGAAAAACACTGCGGCATGTGCATTTTGCAAATTATCAATCAATCGGCTTTGACTGGGTTCAACAACAACTATGTTGTTTCGCTGTCCTGATCTGTTTGTATATTCTACAAATTTGTTCATGTCGTATTGCCCAGGGTGTGGGCGAATATGTATCTGCCTATTGCTTGTAGATCTAATTTGTTGAACTTTTTCTTTGAGCCATTGCATGGGATCCAAAGTTTTCATTGCGAACCCACCATCACGTTGCATGCAAATTAAGATATGTCCAGTGGTGTTTGTTTTGACCGGCTGTAGTTGCACACCCAATTGGCGACTTATTTCTGTCCACTTGGTGGCATTGCTGTTTTTATTAGCATACTCAGCACGATCGTAAAATGGTCCACCAAGACTGTATCGCAAATAGCCGCTGGCATCATCAAGATATTTCCAACAACTGGCATCTATACACATGGTATGATTTCCCAGGCGGCGTTGATCGGCAATGATTTGCTTGCGCAATGCAATATTGCGGCCACCGGTGTTTGTTGTTGCCCAGCCCAATATTACTGCTAATTTGCTGGGAGTATATCGGTGTTCCCATTCTGTCACAACTGAGTGGCCGGTTACCCGCACCCCTTCGGCAAAACTTTCCAAACATTCAATTTTTCTTGTGTGTTTGCGAACGTTGGCCACACTACTGAGGTAAACAACACAATCAACCACCTTGCAGTATTCTCCAAGCGGTGCCATCTCGCATTTCCGCTTCAGTAAACTGGCAATAGGCTATGTGATGTGCCCAAGCAGTAATTTCGTCAAGATTGGGTTTTTTAATTTTTTCTATTTCTGCAATTGAATTACTGCATACAGCAGCGGCAGCATTGGGGCCAAGCGTAATGGCAGGCTTGCCATGCAGTATGGCTTCGCCGGCTGCAATACTGGAATAAGTTATCATACAATAGATATCCTGGTCTAAGGCCATTTCTATTGTGTCATCATTTATTCTCACACTGCGCCCTTGCTTGCGGCGAATCACCACTTCTCTGTCGGTGTGCAAACCAATTTCATTCAATGTATTTTGCAACCAAGTTTCAAGATCTATGTCATAAAGATTCAACAGTTTTTGACTGGGTGGTGCCAACAATATTTTACTGCCATCAGTGCGCACTTTTTTGAGTCGAACTCCTGTGCGATCAAACCTATCACTGGGACGCTCAATCACAGGTCCAAAGTTTTGCACATCATTTTTTGTAATCCTATGATACAATTTTTTCTTGCCATTGCCAAAGTATCCAGTGTCAATATAATAAAAGTCTTTGCCAGCAGCTCGACACGCATCCATTTGTTTGCGTTTGGTAATACCACGTAACACCACTGGAGTGGGCGTTGTTTCAGTTTTACTCCAGGTGGTTATTTGTCCACCACATCCGCGCACAAAACTTTCTAATGTAGGATCGTACATATACCCTTTTCTTTCATATCTGTATTCACTGTCAATGGCATGTACTGCCTGTGTGTCTAACGCACGAATTTTTGCGGTAATCGCATCAAAATTCATACCATAATAATCCCCTGCTGGGTCTGCCCGATATTTTATTATGTCGTAGAATATTTCTCGAACTTCGGCTGGTAACAAATCAAATTCATGCTCTACCGGTGGTGTGTATTCTTCATCATCCATTTTTTGTTCTTTGCTCACAGTAGTCAGTTAATAGTCTTTCTTGATGCCAGTCTTGTGCAAAGTCACCAGCATTAGCAAACTCATGAAAACAAGGAGTTCCTAATGTGTAATGCACTAACTTGACCAAAGGGTTCCACTCATACTCAACATCCAGCCAGTTCCACTCTGCAGGTAGTTCACCAATACGTTCATCATCTATCCAGGAAAATCTATGCAGTTCCGCACCTGTTGATTTTTGCACAAACTCAGGCGTTAGTTTACGATTGGGATAGCTGTTGCAGTTCCACAGTATCACACTTGACCAATTCTTGCGCGGATAGTCTTCGTTCTTTGATCCAAGATATTTCACAGGCATGCGAGTTTTATAGTCATGTTTGACAACCATGACATCTTTAAAAGAATCTTGTAGATTCCATAATTCCACAATGTCTCCACGCAGGATCATGTCGCCATCGATGAATATGGCCCAGCCCTGATAGTCCATCAGGTGCGGCACAAGGAAACGACTGTAGATAAACTGGTTACTACCATCAGTATGCGTTTCATCGTAGTCTCGGAACAGGTTCAATGCCACAGGAATAATAGCAACTGGTTGACTGGCATGCCTGATGATCGAGTTCACACATACGTGGTATGCCACTGCTTCTCTGGGATCATAGCCCACAAACACAGGTATGGGTTTCATCGGCGTTCTATATCTTCCTCAACACAGCAGTCACCGTATTGTATTTCAATCAATTTGAGTGGTTGATCAGTTTCATTGCACAGCTGATGCCATTCATTTACATTGATAAAAGTGTGTGCATGCATGGTCAACTGACACTTGACTTCTTGATCAGTTGAAGCCTCATCCAAAGTATACACTGTGGCTTCTCCTTCAGCCACAAACCAAAACTCAGCACGACTGTCGTGTCTTTGCATGCTCAAACATGTGTTGGGCATCACAGTGAGTTCTTTGAGTTTGGTATTGGCGCCTACTTCATGTAACACACGATAGTATCCCCAGGCACGATCAGTTCGTGGTGTTTTCCATTCATTGAGTATCCATGAACTGGAATTCATTTTGTTCTCGCCGCCTACACCAAAACAAAAATCCACATCATCAAACACCATTTCAGGACAGTTGTCGGCTGTACGGTCTCCGCCATTGGCAAAAATAAACTTGGTTCCTGGACGTATATAAAAGTCACGTGCAACACGTATGGCATTTATGGATGTGTTGTCAGCATCGTCAAACTCGATTACTTTGTCCACCATGCGTAAATTTTCAATAATGGCTCGACGTTCTGTTGCAGGCAAAAATGGCCTGCCTTTTTTACGGGTGAGCCACTCATCTGAGTTAATGCCCACCACTAGTCTGTCGCCTAGTGCCCGGGCAGCTTCAAAGTAGGCAATGTGCCCTGAATGTAGCGGATCAAATCCGCCTGTGACAATTACTATTTTCATGCGGGTATTTAACTGACATGATCGACATACCACCAAAAAGCCACCCAGGCAAAGAAAAAGAGCAGCAGCAAAACAATTTCCATTTCTTCTAGATCTTGTTGCCAGCGTTCTTGGTCAGTCATTTTAGATCAACTTTATTTCCACTGTGGCTCGTTTTTTGCCGCCAGAGTTTGACACCACATTGACAATTTCAAATCCGTCTACACCTATAAAATTAGTTTCAGTACCTTTGCATCGTATGTCCAATATGATTCGTGTGTGTTCATGCGAATGCTTTTTCATTAAGTCAATGTAGGTGTTAACAGGATAATGATGTCCACAACTGAGCCACGAAGTTATTACGTCAAATTTTACATCTTCGGCAATGTTGATGTTGTTGGCATCAATCAAGTGATAATTTTTTGTGCCTAGTTCTTGTAACTTGGCATCTAAAAAATCAAAACTGTGATAAAAGTACAAGGCGTCTGATGTTGCATTCCAATTACCATAAGAGGCTGTGTCAGATTTGTTGGCGTTTTGTTGTTGATCGCCGTCCAATAACCACAACTCTGTGCCGTACTTTTCTGCAAACCAGCGGGATTCGTGAGCAAACCCGCAACCAATGTCCAATAACTTGCCAATGGGTTGTGACAAGTATGCATCAACTGCGTCAAAGTTGGCTCGACGCTTGGCAATGTATTTTTCAGTAGTCCATTTTCTAGCCCACTGTGCTGAGTCGTGTGCACCTTTGTCGGGATTGTCTGCATACAAGTTCATACTGTGATGTCTTCCATGCCTGCTGTGCGCAGTCGCACCACATGCCCCATTTGCCACTGCTTAGTGTCTAGACCTTTCATGATGCCCAGCCAGCGATTACGTAGCAAGGCCACTTCGTTAATGATGGTTTCAAAGTCTACAACTTCTTCTTCGCCATCCACATATTTTTCAGCATCACGTGCAGTCAACGCACGGGCATAGCCTTCTAGATATTTTTTAAAATGTCGGGTGCGTATTTTGCGCAGTTGAATGTTGAGAAAGTTCAACACAGCTTCAATTTCTTGCAGCTGGTTGAACCTGTGCTCAGTGATGCCCGGTAGTGCAGTAATATTCTTTTCTACCAAGCCGCCAATTTTACAGTCACGTTTGGCATCCGTGAGTTCTGACTCAAAGTGTGCAATGAAGTCAGGTATGTTGCTGAGATCAGCAACTACTTTGCTATACCACATTAGTAGTCATCTTCTTGATTGTAGTTGTCCTCATCATCAATATCTTCTTCTAGGTCGTCTTCTGCATAGTCCTTGTCATTGTCCAAGTATGCTGTAAGAGCTTTCTTGATGTCTGAATCTCCTTTAAAGGCTTCTCGAATTTCGTCAACATCATGGTCATGATCAATCAAGATAGCCACAATGCTTTCGGCTGCATCCATGCGATCTACCACATTGACGTATCGTTTTAATTCGCCCCAAATTTCGCTTGCTACTTCTGCTGACATTGTTATTCCTCCGCTGTGTCGGCTGTACTTACCTCTGTTTTGATATTCTTGAAGTCAATCATGACTTTGTCCAAGCAACCATCATCGTTCTTTTCCCAGGCCTTGCGAAACTTCTTGATGATCTCGCCTTCGCTTGTGGTAAACACTAAACTGTTGCCTTCGCGCTTGAGCATTTCTTTCTTTTCAATCAAGTCTACCAGGCCTGAGTAAGGACTCATACCTGTTGTGTAAGGAATCTTGACCTGCACACCTTCAAAGGGTTTGGCATAGCGTGTTTTCATAACTTTACAGCCTGCACGAATACCGTTCACGTCTGACACTTTGTTGCCGTCCTCATCCTCTTTCAGCTTCATCTTCTTCATGGCAACCACAATACTTGAAGCATAGATAAAGCCTTGACCACCACTAATTTTGTCGTCGGGATCAAACATGTCTTGACTTGCGTAGGTGTGATTGGTGCAAACCAACCCTACGTTGTAGCTACCAAACATGTTTACACAGTTACGCACCAATGCTGTGAGTGCTTTGGGTTTACGACCCAAGTCGCCCTTCATTTCGCCTGCATCAAACTGGTTAACATCCGTTGGGGTCAACAACATGCCCAGTGAGTCAATCACAAACATGACCTTGGGACGTTCGCCTTCGGGTAATGCTTTGTAGTCGCTCATAAATGTTGAAATGGTCTTTGCCACATCGTCAATCATGGCCATACTCAGTTTCAACAGTTTGCTTTCTGATGTGTCCACGCCAAGTGCTTTGAGCCAGTCTTCGTCTAAGGCGTTTTCACTATCAATCAGCACAACAAAGATGCCTTGCTCTTGTGCGTTCTTGATAATGTTACCTGAACAGATGTATGATTTACCTGCACCAGAGTCACCAGCAAACACTGTGACCTTACCCAGTGGAATGCCGCGATTGAAGTCGCCGCTGATCAAATAGTTTAGTGCATAATTGCCTGTGCTGATCCAGTCTGTAGGATCGTTAAAACCGATGCTGAGTCCATCGATTGATTTTGTAATTTCTTTACGGAATTTTGAAACGTCAAAGGGTTTACCCATGAATCACCTATTATTTTTTTAAAGAACACAGAGGGAGAGCCCCTCTGTGTGATACAGTCAATTACTTGGCTTGACGGCTACGGATCATGGCCAGGATGTCCTGAGCATTTTGTCCACTGGCTGCGGGCTTGACCACTGGTGCGGCTGCCACAGGAGTGTCATCTTCGTCAAATCCATTGTCTGCTGCTGGTGCAGGTGTTGCCACTGGTGCGGCTTTGGCTGCTGGTGCAGGAGTGTCCTCATCCACATGTGCGGCTCCGGCACCACCAGGTGCTTGAACACCAGCAGGACGGAAGTATTGACCCCAACGTTCTGTGTCGTAAGGTTGTCCCTCCACTGAGGCTTCAAACATTTCTTTGATGACCTTGAGTTCAACATCGCCCGGCTTCTTGGGCAGGAATGTGCTCAAGTCATACAAGCCATGTGTGGCAATAGCGGCTTGTTCAGCTTCGGTCAGTGCCGATTCCTTACGTGCCCACTTTGAAGTGTTGTAGTCAGCAAAACCACCTTTGGCAGTTTTAGTGATACGGAAGTCCAAGCCACGCAGTGTGTCTGTGGGCAATTCTTCCAGTTCGGGATCCATCAATGCGCCTTTGATGATGGTGAAAATCTGAGGTCCGATGATGAAACGTCGGATGGGATTTTCTGGGCTCTTGTCGTCGCTTAGTGGGTTTTCACGCACGAAGCCTTGAAAGATGTAGCTACGCTTCTTCCAGTATTTGCGACCCATTTCTTCAAGACTCTTGTCCTTGAACCAGGTGCGCACTTCTGCCAAGATAGGACATGCTTCGCCCCACATTTCCACACAAGGCACTTGCACATACACTTGTTTGGAATCCATTTCGCCTTTGATGCCAGCGAAAGGCAAACGAATCATTGCTCGTTCTTGCCAGAAAAATGTGTTTTTTGTATTTGCATCGGGAAGGAATCGCAGTGTTGCACTTTGTCCTTCTTCCATGTTCCAATGGGCGTAAATGGAGTTGTCTCCACCTGTTTGTCCGCCGCCTTTGTTGCCCTCTGCTGCCTGTAGTCTTGCTCTGATTTCTGCTAATGATGCCATAGTTTTTCTCCTTAGTAAGTTGCCTATGTTATGTTGCCTATCTAAATGTTTAGATCTTAGTTGCCTGTGACACAAACAAAAAAGCGCAAACACTGTAGTAGTATATGCGCTTTTTGTCTACGTGTCAATGTTATTTATGATCAAGTTGTTCTAATTAAAATTATTGTCAGTCTGATTCAGTTGTCGAATTTGTGTTAGAAAAGATCCGCTGGCCACATGTTCAAAATTAAACTTGATGATTTCTTTTTCTTGATTGTAGATATCTTGCCATTGGTCTGGAGTCATTTTGGAAAATTTAGTCAGCATGTGTGTGAGCTTGCCTAGTCGCTCCACTGGGTCAGGTTCTTGATCAAATGTGTAATCAAAGCACTGGTATGGGCGGAATCCAAACTTGTCAAACATAAATTTATGATGTCCTAACGGTGCGTATGCTACCCATAATGTTTTATGCACGATTGGGCACAAAGATTTTTCAGTTGGAAATGGTATGCTGTTGATTGGCACAGTTTCTGCCACTAGATTCACAAAAGACCTTTGATTGAACTTTGCTAGAATTTTTAAATCATCACTGGGAGTATGGTATGGATTGCCGAACTTGATAATTTTTTTTAAGAATTGACTTCGTGGATGTTGTTTGGAGGGCAGATTGTAATCATCTCCAACATACTTTGAATACAAATACAACACTTCGTCTGGGATAGGACTCCATACCCACCCTTGTCGAGGAGTGTTTACAATTTCAAAATGCTTTGAACAACACTCATCATTGAACCATCCCAGTTCATACAACCACAAAACCAACCAAATTCTACCTATGTGTGCTGCTTTGTTAAATGAGCTGAGGAAATTGACTTTTACATTGTTTAACAAGTTTGGGTCTGCAGATCTTGCATATCTGTCAACTGCCAACAAATTATTTCCTTGAATCATTGCAGCCGCATCAAATCTTATGTCAAGATTTGGATACTTGAGTTTTACTTGATCGTCAAGAATATATTCAGTGTAGATTGTTATAGGCTGTTGTAAGTCATCAAACGCTCGAAGCAGATAATTTTCAAAGTTTGAATCAAAGCCAAACAGATGATCTATCAGTCGAACAGTGCCAGAATCAACCGGTTGAATTAATTCATGTTCCGGTGATCCTGGTGGGAACGATAAGTTCATCTAATCAAGGCTAATGACTTTATTCTTGCCAGGAGTGCATCGCCTTCTTGGATGTTAGATTCCTTGCCTTCGTAGTAGCTGCCAGTCATGGCTGAGTTTGAATTGATTGGATCATCTGTGCCTTCGCCCATGCTGTAAGGCATGCCCACTGCGCCACCTGATGCCATGCCACATTCGGCTAGACCGTGTTCTGGGCAATATTCACCTTCCATAGTGTAGTTGCACTCACTCACAGGTTTTTGTTGTTGTGGTTCTTTGTTTGGTGACTTCCATTGTTTGTCTGGGTCACTGATCCCTTGATCGCCAATTTTGTGTCCTGCATAAGCACCAGCAATACCACCGGCTATTGTGCCCAGTGCAGGAACCACGCTGCCCAATGCTGAGCCAGCAAGTCCGCCGGCCAAGGCACCTTTCCAACCTTCGTCAAGACCAATGTCTTGAGCAAAACGATCGCCGATCCATTCAGATGTATCTATGTCTTCGCCAGTTTTTGCGCCATATGGCATATCGTCATAGTAGTAATCATACAATACTTGCTCCAAATGACGACTCATTTCTCCAGTTTGGGTGAAGTCTTTGACATCACGCTTGTATGTGTCCATGATATGGTCTAGTGTGCTGCCAGTGGAATCTGTCAACACGTTTTCTTTGATGGGCACGCCAGCATATTTCAGCATCTCAGCCAATTCACGATCTTCCGCAAATGTAGACATGTTGTCGCCTTCCGCCACACCTTGCTCTATATCGTGAATATTCACCGTGGTCAATTCACCGTTTGATGCTTTAACTGTGACAGTGTTTCCCTCTACAGACATCACAATTCCGTATTGAGTTTTCATGCCAGGTGCGATCTGTGAGTCACCAGAGTTTTCCCCCACACCTCGACGCTTTTTCAGATGCTTTACATAATTATGCCCTCGGCCATCCAATTTGATGATTTCTTGAATGTATTCTGCCGCATGTGTAATAAAGTCACTTGTGTCGTGTACATTATCCATACCAGTTTTGATATAGATTGCATCTTTGAGATGCCATTCTGCCGAGGTAACTTCTCCAGGATAAATTATCACTGTGCCAGTTTGTTTTTTACCGTTAATAACAGCAGTAAATGGTGCTTCAAACATCTGCGGGAATTCATCCTCATCGTCATCATCGTCATCACGATCGAAATTATCTACTTTAAATTCATTCAACGAGCCTTCCGCCATGCCTTGTTCTTTCACAGCCGGTGCTGTGTCTTGTGGCACATCAGCAGGTTCTGCTTGTGTGCTCTGAGGAGTTTGCACACCCAGTTCAGCCAGTCTGCGTTGCACATCTGAGTCGTCCCAAATGTTGGCACGACCTTCTGAACGATCAGCCAAGTCGTTTAAGATGTCAAACAGTTCGTCATCACCCACAATGTCATACAACAGTTCTGTGGCGTTGGTAGCATCTGGACCAACAATGAGTTCTGCACTCATCAACTGGTTGAGTTTTTCCATTTGCTCAGGAGTTTCTGGTAGTGACCAAGTTCCTTCGCTGAGGTTGTTGATCCAGTTTTCAAATATTTGCGCTTCTTTCATGTTGTTTCCTTGTTGTTGTATCTTGGCCAATGTGGGCAAGGCAGCTTCAATTCTAGCATCCAGTGTTTGTTCCACAAACAAGTTGCGTAGATTTTCTACCAGGCTTTCTGCTTCACCTGTTTGGTCAGGAGCCCAGCTTTCAAAGTATGCTTGATAGCCACGTGAGCTGCCAAGATGCTTGATGGTTTCTTGTAGGTTGTGATAGTATTGCTGTGCGCTTTCTACTAGTTCTTGTGTGACACCCTCGTACACACGATTGTGTTGCGCACGATTGAAACGACTCAGCACTGCCATCTCACTCACAACTTCGGTAATGTGATTGCCACGAACATCATACGGGCGTCCGCCCGAACGCACATGTTCCAGCATGGCTCGACCACCTGCCAGGCTTTTGAATGGCAGTCTAAAACGTTCTTGATCTGCTGTTTCAATAAACAAACTTTCCACATAGCGATAACGTTTGTCTTCTTCGCCCAACACACGATTGTGATTGATCACCAGTCGCGCTTGAGTTTGTTCGCCCATGTAACTCACACGGCGATTACCGTAGTAGCCTTCAAACAAACCTTCTTTGATGGCAGCAATGCCAGCCAAGGTGTGTTTGAGTTGGTTGATATCTCGGGGACTCCAAGTTGCTGAATGTCTGGCTGCTTGGTTGCTGAGTTCTTCTAAGAAACTGAACCACTCTTCTTTGTCCTCTGGCTCCATTCCGCGGCCCAAATTGTCCCCGTAGAACAAACTGAGTTCATCATCAGCAATCACACACACTGCTGTGCCGTAATTCTTGCCGGAATCTGCCACATAGTCAAATTTGATAGTTTTAGCGTCACCAGCTTCTGAGGGCTGGCCTTGGTCATCAAAGTATTCTGGGTCAAAATTCTTTGTAACCAGAAAGTCTGCTAGATCTTGAGGTAATGCTTCCATTGTCATAGTTGTGTATTTAGCGCAGCATTGATATGAACGGCATGGGCTCAATGATGTTATCGCCGTGATCTTTCATTTGTGTGTCTAGTTCTGCATGGTATGTTTGCAACATCATCAGCATGCGCACTGCCAACAGCGAGCTCATCACAAGGTCATCAGTTTCGCCGGGCTTGGCAGCATAACTGCCCCCATGAGCAACAAACGTTTTGAGTTCTGAAATCAAGGGTCTGCTGTGTAGCTTCATGCGACCTGATTCCACAAGAATTTTGAACTTGTTGCAGGCAGTGAGCTTGGCTTTGTTGGTGGTGTTGAATCCCTTGCGGAATCTACGTCCAGTGGTGCCTGTCACTGAATTGTCGCTGAGAAAGTAGCCCCGAATATTCTCTTCGCCATACTCGTTTATGGATATCAAGGCAGCTTCACCAATGGTGTTGTTTTCTACTGAATAGTAAATCTTTTTGTCGTCTTTGATGACTTCGTATAACTCAGCCACAATGTCAGCCAACAGTTTGACCTGTGTGGGAATGTCAGTTCTGTTGTGACGCCATTCGGCCACTTGTTCTGTGGTATCTGCTTCAAACACTTGTATGGCAGCAGGATCGCCGCCTGTGCCCAGGCTAGGGTCTAATGCCACAATATACATTTTGTCTTTGACAGGCTTTTTATACCAACGCACTTGACCTGTTCTGCGTTGTGGTTCTACGCCCTCTAAGTCCAGTAGTTTGGTAGGGGCAATCAAGGTTTCATCATTGATAACAAATTCGCATTCCATTTCACGTCGGAATCGATCTTCACCCAGTTGTGCCAACTGTTCCAATCCCCATTTTTCATCTCTGTCAGGGTGCTCACGCCAGTTGCTTCTAAATGCACGGAATCCGTTGATGCCTAACTCAGTGGTGTTGCCATGCTCGTCCTCAGTCTTGTTGGCACCTTTCCACAGCAGTGCAAACTGGTCTTCGTCTGAGTTGGGAGTGCTTGTAATAATTGCCTTACCACCAGTGGCCAAGGTGGGGCTGATAGAAGTCCAGAACTCTCTGGCAATAGTGGGTCGCACAAATGCAAACTCATCAGCGTATAACAGCGATATGGACATACCCCGTCCAGTTGTTTCAGTTGTGGTCTGTGCAACAATACGCGATCCGTTTTCAAACTCTAGACTGTTCTTGTTGTAACTGGTAGCACCTGCTCTAATATGATTGGGACACAGTTCATATGCATAACGAATACGTTGCATGATCTCCTGCGCACCTGTGTATTTGTGTGCGGCCACTAAGATTGTGCTGTCTGGCACAAACATTGCATACCACAACAAGTAACCGGCAGCCGACGTTGACTTGCCGGTTTGTCGAGGCATCAGACTGATACTGTATCTGTAGTTGTGATAAGTTTCAATCAGTCTGGTCTGATACTCAAACGGATGATACAACATCTTACCGCGTGTGGGATGCTGAATAAAAAAGAAATTATCCATGAAGTATAGTGGACCTGTGACAGGATCTGCACACCGGGCAAACTCAATCAGCTCGTCTTCTGTGTAGACTTCTTTGCGGTGCGGCGCTTTGACCAGCACCGTTTCTAAATTTTTAGCTGGAGGTTGGATCATCTAATATGCTTTCGGCCAGTTCAGGCCATAACTGTCTAAATTGTCCTGCTTTGTCTGGGTGATACATTGTTTCAATTTCGTTGATGTGTTGCTTGAACTTGTAAACAATTCTGGGTTGTGCTGCCACAACAGACTCGTATTTACTCAGTGCTTGATCAAAAAATCTCTTCTCTGCAGGAGTAGCAATGCCCATGGCATAAAAACGTCTAATCTCTTCCGCAGCCTTCTCGGCCACAGCAGGACCATACAAAAATGGATCCAAGTAGTCAGGTCTAAACAAGTTTTGCCACATAATTGAAACACCTGCATCCTGAAGGAATTGTCTAAATTCGCAGATATGAGTGGCGTTGTAGATATTATACACTGCATGTACTCCGCCCCAGTTTTGTCGACTTTGCTTGCTGTCTTTGATGATCTGTAAATTTTCTTGCAACACAGGCCAAGAAGCACCGTGCCTCACATATTCAAACTTAGCTCCAATGTTGTCAAAGCTCATTGACCACCCTACCTTTTGTCTTTCGGACAATTTGCGGAATACTTTGTTGTTGCGTAAATCAACACTTAGATTTGTGATCAATGTGATGATAGCAGATTTGGGCACAACATCCAGCAGTCTTTCATTTTCAGGCAGCAACAGTGGTTCGCCGCCCACTAGTGCAACTTCGTATATGTGATCATGATGTTGCTCAATAAAATCACACACTTGCTCGTAATAGGGTCTTGTGCCAGATTTGATTGGCATGGACTTGATCTGCGCCCATTTTGAACTGCACATTTCTCCACAGTAGTTGCAACTCAAATTGCAAGTGGTATTCCAGCGCACATCCACAATCACTGGATAATGATACTGATCACCTGCGTTGGCAAAGTCAAAGTTGGGGTTGACTTTGTTGTGCCACTGCCGCTCTGAATCAGCACCAAATCGTTCGGCTTTGACACAGTTATTGCAGTATTTGTGCGGTTTGCCTTGTGCCAAACTGGCACGTATTTTGCCCATCAGGTCGCTGTTGAGTATTTGTTCAATGCCTTGCGAGTTAAGATTGCCCAACATGTTGGGATCGCCGGCACAGCATGTTTTGACAGCACCCTGGGGGTTTATATGCAAACCGCGCCAGGGTGCAGCACAGTAAAAATCTTTAGGAATAGTTTTGGCCATGCATTATTTACATGTGCAAATGGTGTTGAGTATTATTCGGCAGATTTGCACTTGGCACGTTTGGCATTTGTTAGTGCGCCAAAGTCCACGGGCCATTCTTGTCCAATAGGCAGTTCATGCGCATTGGCAGGATAAGCAAACTTCACTCCTGCTTTGTTTTGGATTGCTGAGATAGCAGCACGGGCCCGGGTCAAGTCATTGCCTTGTCCGCCTTCATGCCGGAAATACCAGCCAGCCATGGCACCTGTGGCTTGATTGATCACAATCTTGTAGAAGCCTGTGGGCACCACAACACCGTTGCCAATCTTTTTGTCAGTGGCAGTGTCATACACAGCACCCACATAGATTGTATACACCTGATTTTGTTGCACAGTCCAGCCACGCACTGACGTTTCCAACAGTTTCCAAATGCCACGATTCAATCCACCCAGTTGCGGATACATATTGGTCATTAGGAATGACTCGTACTCTACTTGTTGATCCCATGATAAGTCGCCATCAGGAGCAGCATGACCTTTGTCGTAGCCTGTGCCAGCATAGTCATCTGGACGTGGCCCATTGGGCACTGAGGCATCTGCTACAAACGCATTGGTTCTTGGCCAGCATCCCAAGGCATTGGGTGGGGTCAGTGTGTATGTTACATAGTTGGGAATCTTTGCGGCTGCATCGTATGCCACAAAATATGCTCTACGGCAAATGGCTGTGACTTGTTTTGAAGTCTGTGCCCAACCGTAAGGATTGTGTGCTTTGCAGTGGTCAACTGCTAGTGGGGCTGTTTGGTCCCAGGCCTGTGCTGAGTTAAAGGCTGTGAGCAACAGCACAAATAAAAGTTTTTTCATATGGATATTTATTGATTGGTTAACGGGGGTAGCCAGCAAATGGCTTGACAGGACTTTGTTTTAACACAGATGCAGGTTCTAAACTGTTTGGAGTGCTAATTTGCACTTTTGTAGCAGGCAAGCCAGCCATTTTCAATGCTTGGTCAATTATGGGTTCAACAGTGGCATTAAAACCAGCAACCACCGCATCTTCTCCAAATGCAGCCCTGGGAGACCATTCTGGCATGAATGGAATTGGATCATTCGTGCCAGCATCACTTCTGGCACGAGCCATGGCCACACCCAGTCGATAAATCTGATATGGGTCGCTAGATTGCACTCCAGGCAATGTAAACACGTGATTCATGGGATCTGCTTGTTCAGGAGGCAATGTTGTTTGTTCCTTAAGGAACTCTTTAGCTCTCATCGGGGATATCCTTTGAATGCTGCTACCGGACTGATTTTGTTTGTATCACCAGGCTCTTGGCTGCGATTATCGCCATGATTCATGTCATGTGTTTCGCTGCCCACAGCTTTGAATGCCTGCTTCATCATTTTTGATTCTTCATCAGTGTAAGGATTTGCTGTGTTGTACTTGCCTACCCAACTGGCCGAGTCCATGTCTATAGGTTTATTACTGCCATCAGCACAGGCCACTGCCATCATCACACGATTGAGTTCATAGGCACGATCATACCCACCTGGGTCACGGAACTTGTTTAGTCCACGGGTGGCCTGGTGATATCTATGACGCATGTGACCTTGTTGTTTTTCAACAAGGAACTCAGTGGCTCTCACTGTTAGATTCCGTTGCTGCCAGCAGTGGCACTGGTTGCAGTGCCCAATGCAGTGGCAGTAAATCCGCCAGTACCTGTGAGAATATACAAATAGTTGCCTGCACCCACATAGTATTGTGACACAGTGTTGCCAGGCACAGCCACAGCATTGGCATAGATGTTGCCTGGTAGACCTGCGGGCATGGTGGCATTGGCTGGTGTGCCATTGGCCTGAGCATAGGTCAACTGCACAGCACTCACTTGAAATGTCACATTGCTGAGTGTGGTGGCAAATTCCACTTTGTCAGTGGTCCACAGTGTGTTTCCTATTGCATTTACAACTTGCACAGCCATTATTGGTCACCTTTGGGGTTAGAAACTATGGGTTGAAATAGTTCTCGTGCTTGATACATCACGCCTGGAATTTCCACAGGTGTTTGTTTCACACTAGGCACAGCAGGTGGCACATAGTTGTTGGCATTGCGCTGTGCAAGTTCTGCTGCCACTTCACTGTAAGGTCTCATCATGTTGTTTGTACTCATTGTTTACCCCCGGTATGCTTTCCATTGGTTGGTGAGCGCAAAAATGCTTTCATCAACTTTCTTTTCTTTGTCTTTGACAGCTTTGCTCATGGGCTCTTTTTTGTCGCCATCTTTGTCCATGTCCAAGAAGTCTGGTTTTTTGGCTTCTTGGATTCCAGCAATTTCTCGCATGCGTTTGATGCTTTCAAGAAAACTTTCTTCTACATCTTCATCGCACTCGCAAGGAGCCTTGTGGCATGTAGAACATTCTTTGCTTTCATCAAGTTCTTCTTCAGCTTGTTCCTTCATGGTTTCTTTCCATGGCTCAAGTTCAGATTGTTTGATACCGGCCATTTCTCTGAGTCTGTGTAGCATGTTTTCGTCTTGTGTGTGAACTGCTTGGTTAGGAATGGTAGTTTGTCCGTCACCGTTTATGTCTGTTTTGGGCTTGTTCAATCCGCCTGCATATTGCAATGCATCAGGAGAAGTTTCAGTGTTTGTGGGCCAATCAGGAGCATTTTCATCCACTGCTTGTTCAACATCACCGCAACCACAATCAGGCATGCCGCATGTTTCACATGGCTCTTCCGCATGTGAGTGCATGTCGCCGCCGTGTGCATCTCCACCACCAAGTCCGGCATTCTTCAACATCATGCCCAGTTTGAGTGCATCTTCGTCTGTGGCAGTGATGGTCAAACTCTTACCACCTTCTGTTGAGTCACTCATATTCACGCTCATTGATTCAGCAATCATTTGTTCCAGTTCAAAGTTCATTGAGTCATAAATGCCTTTGCCAAATACTCCACCCTTGCCACCAGTAGCAGTGCTGGTCGCAACTGATCCACTAGTGGTACCAGATTCTTCAACTGATTCTTCTTTTTTCTTCTTGGGTGCTTTTTCTGGCAAGCCTTTGTGCTTGGTGCTGGCAAAGTCTTCAGCGTCCGATTTCTTCATGGTCTTGGCCACTTTGGCAACTTCTTTACTGGGGGCTTTTTCGCCCTTTTGAGTTGCATGAACCATGCCCATGAATTTTTGTTGTTTTTTGCTCACTGCTTTTTCATCAAGCTCTTGTTCTTCACCTTCAGCCTTGGTCACTTTGTAACCAGACTTCTTCAGCAATGCCATGGCGGCTTTTAATTCGCTGCTTTCATTGTCACCTTCACGAGTCATCAACTTGCTTGTGCCGCTGGGTCCTTTGGCACCAATAGCGCCTTTTGTGCCCTTGGGACGTCCACGTCCACGTGGTCCTGCTTGTGTATCTGAGTCATCGTCTGCACCAACTGAGTTGCCTTGATCATCTGTACGGCGTGTGACCATACGGCCTGTAGCAGTGTGCTTGATATCATGCTTGTGACCACGTTCAACTGAACCAACTTTGGGTTTGACTTCTCTTGGGCTTGACAAGTCAAATGCAGTGCCTTTTGAACGTTCTTCGTCCATTTCACCACTGGATTTAGATTTAGAACCTTTGCGCAACATAGCAAAGTCATTGGCATCTAGTTTGCCATTTTTGTTCATGTCAATTTTCTTTTGCTTGGGGCTCAATGCATTACGCATGGCTTCGGCAGCCACATCACCCAGCATCTCGTCAACTTCTTTTTTGGCGCCAGCAATCTTGTCAGCAAAAGTGATTTTGTCTGTGGGAGGTGCCAATGCTGCAAAACTTTTTTGTTTTGCTGGACTTAGTTTTTCTTTGACTTGTTGCTCACCACCACGCACCTTATCACGTCCAGTAAAGTAATCATATTCATCTGCTGGATGCATTGGCTTTTGTTTTGGTGCAGTGGCTGGCTTCTTGCCTGTGACAGGAGCACCTGACTTGCGTTGCAGGTCTTTGATCATGTCTTCATCACTGCCATGTCCAACTAACCGGTTGACACCGCTGGCAACTCGCTTGCCAACGTTCTTTACTGTGTCCATGACGCCTTCATCTACTTCTTTATTGTCATACTTGTCGTACTTTTTTCTAATAGGATCAAGGGCTTTGCCATCACGACCAGCCTTGGCCAATGCTTCCATGCCTTCTTTGCCGTATTTTTCATAACCCTTGGCAGCACGGCTCATGCCTTCTTCTTCCAACTTGCCAGCCTTGGCCATCTTGGCCTTGACAGCACCAGCCACACGCTCGCCAGCAGCCTTTGAGCCATATTCTTTGCCGGCTTTGTCAGCCAAGGCTTTGAACCCTGTGGTGGCATTATTGTGCTTGCCCATGTCGCGCTCATTTAACTGACCATGTGTCTTGCTTGGTGTTTCGCGGATGGCGTCTAGTTTTTTGTTTAAATCATAAAAGAAACTCATTGTATTATCCTCTTGGTTGTGCGCCAGTGGCTGGCTTTGCGGGGCGATTGATCTTGGTCATTGGGCTCTTGTTGCCCATTGGAATATCATTTGTGGTTTTGGCAGGAGGTGTCTTGCCACCAGCCACGGTGAAGTCTGAACGGTAAGCATTTTTCAACACAGCATGATCATAAGGACCAGTAGCATAATCTTTGCTCAAGGCCCGTTGTTCTGCATCAGGAGCAGGATAGTCTGTGTCATTCAGCAAGTCTTTGCTTTCGGCATCAATCCGTTCATACTCATCCACCAAGCCATCCACATATGGTGTGGTCTGCATGATGATGTGATTGGGATCAAAGCCCAATAACTGTGCCAGTTGTTTGATCTGTGGTTCGATGGCTGGATACTTGAAGCTCACATCAAACATTGTTACTGAGTCGTTTTTGTGATTGGGAAAGTCAGTGGGAATGATCTGTATAGGGGTGGTCTTGGGTTCACCCATCTTGACAGGATCAAATTGATCCAACTTTTTCTTCAACTGTGCGACCAAATCACCAGGCGGTTTACCCAGCAGTTTGATACGATAGTTGTAGGTACGTTCGCTTTCGGCTAGGTAATGTGCAAATGGTTTCATATCAGGTTCCTGTATCATATTTATTCTTTTTTATCTTTTTGGTCTTTGCCGGCCAGCAGTCGATCCAGCAGATCATTGCGACTCAACACCATGCCCTGTGCTGTTTGCATGGCTTCACCGTCGCCGGCTTCAATTTTCTTAGAGTCAATAACTTGCTGTTGTTGATCCAATCGGATCTTTTTCATCTGCAAGTCAATCATTTTGAGTTTTTTGTCTAACTTGGCTGTTTTTGCTGTGATAGCATGTCCCAGCATGTTTGAAGCCACTGAGAATATTTCACTGGCAAATCTTGAATCAACTTGCATGCCAAGATCCATGAGGTCTTTGTAGCTGTCTTTGGCCAGTTCGGCCAAGCCATCCATTTCTTCATCACTGCTTTCCAAGCCACGCACGCCGGGCAAAGCAGCATCTACTTTGTCTATGGTTTCGTCCAGGGTTTGTAATTGAGTGCGTAGATCTTCTACTGGGGGAGAGCCAACATCCGCAGCAGGAGCATCTTCGGCGGGAGGTAATTCAAACAGTTCTTCGAGTTTACGAGTCATGCCCTATTTATGGGTCAAGACTTGCCGTTGTGAAACATATCGTTCTCGGTAATCACGCGAAAAGTCAAGCCGTTGCTTCTGGCCCACTTGGTTGCGGCATCCCATTTGGCATAGTTTATGGCCACAATAGCACGGTCTTTGTTGCTCATTTTTGATTCAATCACGCTTTGCTTTTTGGGTTTGATCTCGATCAACTCTGCTTTCACAGTGTTGTTGCGAGTTCTGTAAGTGATCAAAAAGTCCGGAATATACTGTGTCATCTTGCCTGTGAGTGGATGCCGATAGGGAATAGCAATGCTCTCTGACGCCCACTGCAACACATTGTCATTGGTGTCACAAAATTTCATAAAGCTCAGTTCCCAACCTGATCTATAACGCGGTGTGCCGTTGCCCACATACTTGGCTGTGTTGATCACTGTGTAAGGACCTTGTGCCCAGTGACTCATGACAATATGTTTCTGGCCTGATAGTAGTTGGGAGTAACTGCTGCCCCCACACCCAACAACGTGGCTCTGCTGCGAATTTGATTCAAGTAGTAGGCCATGTTGACATTGATATTGACACCGTTGTTGCCCTGCATCTGTTGCAACAATGTCAGTGCTGGTATACCGGTGCTTTCTGACACTCTGAACAAGCTCACAGTAAAGTTTCCAGCAGCTACTCGTGATGTCATTTGTGACAGAAAGTAACTATGCACTGCATCATATTCGTTGACAGGAACGTTGACATCGTAATCATAGAAACTGTCAAACACTCTGACTGTTAGGTCTGTGTTGGGATTTGCGTAATTTACTGTGCTCACGAATTATGCTCCAGGATTGGGATTGTTTCTACCTTGTGCTTGTGCTGCGGCTTGCCGCTGGGCTTGTGCTTGAGGGAATATCCAGCCGTCAGCACGATTGGCCACTGCTCTGGTGGCGCCTGGCAATGCTTGTATCACAGTGTTTGTGCCAATGGCCGTTGCTTCGCTCTTGGTGATGGCTGCCAAGTTCTTGCCTTTGAATGTGTTGTAGGTTCGGCCAGCTTTTTGTGCTGCACCAATCAAACCCAACACACTGCCGCTTTGCAAGTCTTCCAAGATACCAACACCAGCATCCAACAAGCCGCCTTGGCCAAACACTGTGGCAACACCACCTGCTCTTGACAAAGGACTGGTAGTGGTGTCATAGTGCGCATGATCTGCAAATCCTTGCACATTGGTGTCTCCACCTTGTTGACGTTTGCCCACAGCACCTGTGTAATACTTCACAGTTTCATACGCAATGGTCATTGAGTTTTGCATGATGCCAGCACCTTCAGCATAGCTGTATTGATCATGACTCCAGTTTGTGATTAATGGATTGATCAGCACATACTCAGCAAACTTGTGCTGGTCCATGCCGTAAATTCTAATGTCTCGGAAGAATGGTGGTTTGCCAGATGCTGTGCTAGTGCCATCATTGAACGATTCGCCGATGTAGCCCCAATCGTTGACTTGTCGCACATCATTGTAGATGTCCCTAGCATTGTATCCAAATCCTGCTTGACGATTGGCACTGGGACCAATGCTGCCGTTGGTGTTGTTGGGTGCTAGATACTGTTGGCTTGGATCTTTGTAGTAGTAGGCCATGTAGTTGTACCACATGTTACGAGACACATCACCACCGTCGTCATGAAACACAATGGTGCAAGGCTCATAGTTGATTTTTTTCTGAATCACACGTTTGCGATTGTATTGACTCAGTGTTTCGTTTTCGATATTATACTTGGGCAAGTCTGCTGTTTTGACAATGTAACTCAAACTGGTTATGTCATCGTTGCCCATTGCACCACGCAATGCAGGAATCTCTTGCACGTTCAGCGTGAAGCTGACATGAAAGAGAAACTTGAATCGGGGTTTGAGTTCGTAGGCGTTGGTAGTAAATGTACGGCTTGCGTGTTGGTAGTCACGCAAGCTGTTGTTGCCGTAGAACCCTTTTAAAAAGTCCTGGCCGAACGTTGGCATGTTTAGACGCCTGCGCCGGTTACCACGTCGCCTAAAGTTCTGCCAACTGCAGTACCAACTCCAGTGCCTTCAGGTGTCTGATTGGCGTTGTCGTAAGCAATGCTGAGTTCGATTGTGGCAGCTTCGTTAGTGCCATAGTTCAAGTCGCCATAGTTGGCACCTTTGAGGTAGCAGCCATACAGTTCCCATGTTTCCAACACCACTGGTTCGTTGGCACCGTTGCCACCGTAGGATTTCAACTTTGGTTGTGAACTTGTAATCAATACCAGACGCTGCTGAACTCATTTCCAAGAAATCCATTTGCTTCTGCAACTGTTCGCCAACCAATCTGCTGACTTGACCAGACGCATCATCACGCAGACTGCATGTGGTGTCGGCCCAGGCATGACGACCTGCCAGTTTTAATGTTGAGTTGTAAATTGGCAATGAAATTTCTTCAAATGTCAAATTGGGACGAGCAAAGCTCACAACTTGTTTGGTCAATTCTGTTCTTGGTGTGCTCACGCCAAGATTTTCAAACATCACTCTAAAGCGATATTTGAGTTTGGGCATCAACAGACCTTGGGTTGGTGAGCTTTGGTCACTTGCCAAGGGTACTGTCATTCTCTGTAATGATGAAACTGCCATTTGTTATTTCTCCTGTTGTTTTATTTACCTGAAATGGAGGCCTTCAAAAAGGCCCCCTGTTTCATCACTGTGCTGCACTGCCGCCTGCAATTTCACCAGTATTCTTGATACGCAGTGGAATGTAGATAAACTCCACTGCTTTCACTGGCTCGATAGCCACGTCAACCCACAACTCATTGCGGTCAATACGTGCAGGAGTGTTGTTACTCAAGTCGCAAACCACCAGGTAGTCATAGATAGCACGTTTGGCAATCAAGTCAATCATCAAACTGTTCACAGTGTTGGTGATCTCATTGCGTGTGATTTGATCATTGGGTTCAAACAAATACAGTTTGCCAATCTCTTCCAAACGTCCACGCAAGAAACAGATCAGTCGTGCAACGTTGATACGATCCAGTGCTGTTGTGGCACCTTGACGTGTTTTGTTACCAAAGTTGGTAATACCAATACCTGGAATAAAGGTAATTGGATTGATGTTGTTTTGATACAGAACATCACGCAGGCCTTGGCTCACAGCAATTTGCACAAACTCGCCTGTTGCACTGTTGATATAGCCAATTGCTGTGGCATTGTCAACAACACCGCGGCGTGTGCCAGCAGGTGCCAACCATGGATAGCTCACTGCATCACTGCGCAAGATTGTGCGCATCATCATGTGACTTGGTGCTGTTACAACTGTGTTGCCTGACAAGTCTGTGGTCTGGCAGCTGGGATAGAACACAGCAGCATAAGCACTACCAATGGTCAAACCATCACCAGTTGACAATCCAAGTCCGCCGTTGTCTGTGGCATAAGTTGCAAGATCTGTGCCGTTGCCTGCCAGGCGCATTGGTGTATCGCCTACAACAAACAATGTGTTGGCACGTTCGTTGCTAAGTGCTACCATGTTAACAGCCAATTCGGGATATGCAGGAGTAGCAATCAAATTGAATTGATTTTGTTCTTCTCTTGCTGCCAAGCTGGTATCAATACCTGATTTCAATGCAGCCACGACCAATGCACGTTGTGCCTGGCGACCTGAATACATTGAACCATCAGCTTTGTTACCGCTTGCGGTTACCCAGGTATAACTGTAATTGGGCAAGTTGGCATTGTTGGTAGGTGCTGCAGGATTGTATGCGCCAGCATCAGGATAGTTGGCTGTGGTAAAGTAGTTGGTAGTAAATGCTTTTACATTGTAACCTGAACGACGTGTGTTCCACAACAGCATACCTTGGGGATACAATGCAGGATCTGGTGCATCCAAGTCCAGGTGATCACTGGTCAACAAACTTTCGATTGTTGGCAACGCATCTGTCACAGGATTGGTAGCGCCACTGGTGCTCCAACGTGCATCTGCAAACAACACACCATTTTGTGTGGTTTGATCTGTGGTATCAATTGCCACCCATTGATCAGTGCCACTCACTGATTGCCAGCGATACAATCTAGGATAGTTTTCCAAATCACTGGTATCAACCCACAAATCACCGTATACCAATGGACTTTCTGCAGCATTGTTTTGTGTGAGAGGCGCAGTTGCTGCCACGATCGGACCTGACGCATTGGTCAGGGTCAAGTCAAATCCACGTGTGTCATTGGTAACGTTTTGATAACCTTGCCAAATACCATTGTCTTGGATCATGATATCAACATCGCTCACACTGCTGTAATACCAGTAACGGCCGTCAGTAGGATTTTGATCTGGAGCTGTTGTGCTGGCTGTGTATGTAAATTCAGGATCAGTTACCCAGTTACTCAATACCAATTGTCCAGCGGTGGTGTTGCTGGCGTGAACATATTGTGTTGTGGTCAAAAATCCAGCAGTGGTAATTGGAGTGCCAGTGAGATTGGTTACCAGCATAGTTCCACCTTGACTGTGTGTAAACACAATAGCACCTGCGCTGTTTACACTTGCGCTGACATAAGGAATGTTGGCTGCACTAACTGAACTGACAAATGCACTTGGTGTGGTTCCAGTCAATGTCACTGTGTAGTTGGTAAATGTTGATGAACCTGCTACTGATGCACTCAATTGGAATGAATTACCATTGACAAATGTTGGATTCAACACATCACCTGTGACCACTGTTGCGCCTAGTGCAGCTCTTTCAAAGATCTGGAATGAACTTGAAGGGTTGTAAGTGTAAGCCGAAGCATTATACACTGTGTAAGTTGTGCCGATAGGAATGTTTTTGCCACCACCTGAAGGATCAAGCGCATAGTTGGCAGCAGCATCGTTGGCATATGGAGCCACTGTTTGTGTAATCCAAGTGGCCAGTGCTGCACTGTATTGTTTGATTTTCAAACTCAGACCATTGTTGGCCGAGCTGAGATTTTGCCATACACTGCCTGTGGGGCGTGGGCTGGTATCAGTAGTTCTCCAACGTGGAGCCTGATAACTGTAGCCTGGAAAATACTCAGGAGTCAAATATTCGATGGCTTCGATGCCCAGTGCGGCCAGCAATGCTACACCGTTGTTGGGTCCAGGAGTAATACTAACAATACCGCCATCGGCAGTTGATCCGTCGTTTGTGGCAGTTGAATCTGCATAGAATGTCAACTTGCCATCAACTACTTCAGTATAAAACCCGTATGTGCCATATGGCAACGCAGCATTGATTGCAGTGCTGAATGCACTCACTGTCTGACCAGCTGGCACTGCTACCAATTGGCCATTGATATACATGTTGTAACCAAAAGTGCCGGCTAGACTAGGGTTGCTGACTGAACCTTGAAGTGTGGGCCATGAAAGTTTCCAGTCATCGCTGCCCACATACACCCAGACATTGTCCATGTTTTTATACCAGCCGCCGTTGCCAAGAGCCACTGCGGTCACAGCATAATCGCCAATGGTGCCAATTGTAGTAAGTGGAGTATAGTTGCCACCAGCATAGTTTACCACATCTGCTGTGTCTGTGATCACAATGGGGACATAATTTGTAAATTCGCCAGTGGTTTGATTCCACTGAAACACCCCCCAGGTGCTGGTGCTGGTATCTAACCAGTATGTGCCATTGGCAGGATCGCCTGTGGGGCGACTCAAACTTGCAGATAATTCTGTTAGGTCAATATCAACACGCTGAACATAAGCACGGTTTGTAACCCCCAATGAACTATACGCTGCCAACAAACCATATTCGTTGAGTTCGTAACCATTGATTGGTGTTCCAGTTGTGGTGTTGTAAAAGAATGGCACACCAAATGTGGCTGCCAAATCACGCTGACTGGTAATGAGATAAGTTTTGTTTGCATTGGCAGCGGTTGTGCCTGCTGCCACGCCTACACCGGCTGCGTCAGCTTTGTTCTGTGCTGTGGCAATTAAAAAATAAGGGACTGTGTTTACAGCAGAAGGGATATATTGACTTTCGTCAATTATTTGTACTTCTACGCCTGGTGATACTAGTGCCATGGTTGATTCCTTTTCAAGTTATTGATATTTATTGGCATACCCAAAAAAAGGTGTTTTACACCGCCCTTTGCCAAAGGTCCAGGTGCTAAATACCCAATGAGACCCATTTGTCAAGCCTGCAATCAACGCCCTTGTGCTGTGAACTATATCCGGGAAGATGTCACACACTACCGCAGCCGCTGTGAAACTTGCCAACGCCGGGGGCGAGGAATCAAGCCCAGAGAACCGCGTTGGAAATCAGCAGGCTACAAGAAAAAACCCGCATGTGATAGATGCGGGTTCAAGGCAAGATTTACTAGTCAGTTGTTAGTGTATCATGTGGATGGAGATCTCAACAACACAGTATTGAGAAACCTACGCACAGTATGCCGAAATTGTGTGGAAGAAATAGCCCGGACAGAAGTTACTTGGCGGGCGGGTGATCTTGAACCAGACGCTTGACCTGTTGATATAAATTGTCCAGTGTGCTATTGTTGTCCAGCACTACGTCAAACTGTGTGCCCACCCAACTTGTTTCACTAGCATGCACCCCCAGTTGATCTAATCGACGCCCACTCAATGCCCAGGTGCTGTTACCATTGGGTCCACGATTTACACTCACAGCCGCATCATACCACTCAGGTTCAGGCCCACGCACCACACGCACCACAATGCCTCCTGCTTGTTTAATTGCTTGGATCTCGTTGGGAAATCTGCAATCACTTATAACAACATCATCCTTTGAATTGCGTAGTTTGTTTTCCAGGCTGGCAATCCAGATGTCATCGTGAAAGTTTTTGCGGCATACTTCTGTGCCCCATTGTTGTAGAATAAAACGTGGAGTCAAGTGCGGTATGCCCAGTCGTTCAGCCCACCATGGATCCACTTGCTCACGCCATTCACGGGCCTGCTTTGTGCGGCCTTCCAGCATGGTTCTGTCCCAACCAAACACTTGTGACACAGCGTCTTTGAGTGTGTTGGCAAAACTTTCTCTGCGAAAGTGATGCAAATTCACAAGATAATCTGCAATGGTATCTTTGCCTGAGCCAATAAATCCACAAATTCCAATTATCATTTAAAATCCTGTAATGTCGTCTCGTGTGTTAACCGCATTGATAATGTCATACCCAGTGGCTTTTTTAAAATTGTCCTTGGTATTTAACACTACATTTTCAAACTGATGATAGTTGTGCTCGACCATATTTTTCACTCGAGTCCGGTCAAAGTTGCCATTCAACCACTGCTTGACATGCTCAATCACAGTGTTCAATCTTTCAATAGGGTCTAATATGTTGTCATATGACGGTGTGTCAAACATGTTATCAAAAGTTTCAAACCCCAGGGTCTTTAAATATTGACAACTATTAATATCACCAGCAATGACAAAAGGTTGATTGTTGAGTATGGTCAAATACGTTTTCTCAGACAGCCAAGGTGGTGTGTAATTCATGCCTGTTTCAGCAATCAACCGAAACAATGAATTGCTATACATTTCATGATCATAAGGTATACCACCATAGTGTATGTCATGGACTTGCATGGTGGGTGTCACATTGTCCGGAGATTGTTGATACTTGTTTATAAATTCAACAAATTCAGCATCTGACAGTTCAGGCAACACATTTTTAGTCTGTTGCCACATGCCTTGATGCATGAAAAAACTGTAATTGCACTGTTTGAGTAAATCTTGTTGATGCAGTTTATACAGCAAGCCAGCACGATTTATTTTGTGAGGTTTTCCAGTCAAAAACAAATAATGGTCAGCGTCTGGATTCCAGGTTAAATTAATTTTGCTTTTGTGTCTGACCACAATTTCCTGATGAGACCGCAAAAGACAAAAATCAACGAACACCACTTGATTTTGCAGTTGCTGCCAACTGATATTATCTTTGGCCCAGGTGGTTGTAACCCAGGTGGTAGGAATACCGCGAGAGTAAAAATATTCATCAACTGTTTTGCAGTAATCTGAACACTCATAAGTTTCCCACAACACAGTCAAAAAAACATGTGTGGGTTTTTTAGCAACAATTTTGTTGCAAAATATTTCTACCGCGGTGTCAGAGCAACTGTTGAACAAAAATTCAGCAGATCGAGAAATGATCATGCTAGTTCAGTTATGTTTAAATGTTGCAGAGTTGCTTGTAACAAATCAATTTGTCTGCGACAGTCTTCCAGCGCATGGTGACTGGTAGCAGGCTTGGGCAACCCTGGCCACAAACTATACACTGTTCGTGCATCACGAATCTTGTAATACTGCCAAGGCAGGGGTTTGTGATAACTCTTGTAGGCATGCTCCAGGATGTTGGCATCGTATGTGGGACCATTCATCCAGATACGATTGCACTTCCAGCATAACCGGTGTAATTCATCCAGTGCTTGATCTAGCGGAATTCGCCCATCTTCAGCAAAGGCTTCTTGTTGGGCTTCTTTTTGTGTAGCCCACCAGTTTATAGTGCCTTGTTCAATGGTACGATTCTCTTGGCTTTCAAGATCTACTCGAGCATAGTATTTGTGTTCGTAGTAACCTGTGCCCAGCGGATCAAATGCCTGAGCCGCAATGGTCAGTATTGTTGCTTCAGGGCCAGTGGCCAAACCTTCAATGTCGATCATTAAGTCCATACCGCATTATAGCATGAAATTTAAAAGAAAGTACGAGCAGTTTAGCCAATAACAAATGTAAGTGGTTGTGACCCATCCACATACATTTTGAGTTGCTCAATTAGGCCATCCATTTGGGTCTGTGCTTCTGACTTCATGGCAGCACCGTTTAGACTACCGCCACCTTGTGGTCCAGCTATGGTGCCAAATTTCTCACGTGCCTCGCCAATGATCATTTTGCAATTGGCCACCATGTAGTCTCGTATCCACTGACTGATTTGAAAGTCATTCAACAAGTTAAATTCGGGTTTTAAGTTATAACTCCACAGCAACACAGTTTCGCCTGACCCTTTGGGATCACGAATCAGTTGCAATTTCTTTGTGACAGGATTCCATGTGTAGTTCATGTATGCACCAAACATGCGTCCAGCCAATTCAATATACTGACTGTAGAAGTCATAGGTAGCAAGGCCGCCCGCCACGTTGAAGTTCATGAGGTAAACGTTGATTGACGCTTGTGCAAATGGATCAAAGTTTGATGCAAACGGTCCTGAGCTATCGCCAAAAGTTCTACGGAAGATTTGGCGCACACTAATGACTTCTTGGGGCAGCTCGTAGATGTTGACATCTGTGACCAACTGCATAAAACTGTAGCTTTCTTCATAGGCATTGTTGGCTCGCTGGCGATAAGTGCCAATGGTTTTTTGATAGGCTGCTTCGTAGTGTGAAGGATCTAGTTCTAGGTCAATGATGTCGCCGCCCAATTGAAGTTTGACATATTCAATTAAGTTTTGCTTTAGTGTGGGCAGTGATTGTTGTTGCTGTTCTGGCATCTGGAACTCCGGTTCCTGTATTTATTGCGATTCCTGCAGTTCTTTTGCTCTAATTTGATTTATGGGGATGGTTTTATTTTTAAGAGTAGCATGAATTTGCCGGTATTTCATGTCATTAGGACCAGGGCAAAACTTGCACTGAGGCAATACTGAGTCAATGTTTTTTAAAATATCAACACCCTGTTGCTCCACTTGATCTACGGTGTAGGGCTGATAAGCATTGATCAGTTCTCGATCAGCTGAGCTGATTGCCAATGGATGCTGACGATCGAACTCAGCAAACAACGGGGCAGGTCCGCATTTGTTCAAGGCGCCGCGGATAAAATGATAGTTTTTCCATTGCACAAATCCACAGTGCTTGTGCGATATCTCTGGATCATTGTTGAACAACGTCAGCTCTCCGTTGCTGTTTTTGGTAACAGCAGCATTGTAAAAATTGTCTTGAATCCAAAAACACACCCTGACCCCATTCACGTCCAGGAGTGCCAAATCAGCGCCAAGTGTTGATTTTTCTTCATCAGTTTCTTGTTTGTTGGTGAATATCTGAATAGGTTCACAAAGAAATTTTTTGGCTTCTTGTATATAAAAATCCAAGTCTTCTTTGTTGTGAACACTGATACCAACCCAGTGTTTGAATACTGCGGGATCAGTGTGCCAAGACAGCAGTGATTCATACAATCCAGGTGTGTGATTTAAGCGTGTGCCGTTGGTTAACACTTGCACTGGTCTTTTCCATGTGTCTGACAGTCCTCTAATCCATTCATTTATAGAAGGATTCAACAAGGGTTCACCGCCAAGGATTACTATTTGCTTGATGTCAATGAGGTCAGCCCACCGACGGTGAACTGCTTCGTAGTCGCTCCATCGTTGCCAGCCGGCAAATTTATAATCATTGAATCGATTGCACTGATCACAATTTAAATTGCAAACATTCGTGATGTAAAATTCAACCTTGTCTAATACATATCTGGTATCTTGTGGCATTCATTACTTACCAGGCCTTGAGCACCATCAAATTCTCTGTGCCGCGCCCGTTAAACGGGGTTTCTGTAGTAGTCAAGTCCTTGTAGATCTTACGTGCCGCTGGCTTGCCTGCGGCTTGCACTGCTTTCACAACATCTGCTGGCTTGCGCACAGTTTTCTGCATGGTCTCAATGGTGCTGAAACCAATGATGCTGTTGCTTTTCACAGTGAATGCCTGTGTGTGGCTGTCAGCAACAAGGTGTATCAACTTGCGCTTTTTGGTGTCATACAACCAGGCTTCGGCTTTGTCCACAAGACTTGCGGCAGGAAGCCCTTTGAGCTTGAGCTCGGCAAAGTCCATGAGCACTTTGAATTTTGCGGCACGTTTCTCAGGTGGCACTGACTTGACCTTGCGTGGCTTGCGTTCTACTTTCTTGATCTGCACATACGCACCACAGTCATTTATGACCGCTTCACAAAACTTCACAAGATTGCGCATTTGAATCTTGCTTAGGTGGCTATAGCCCTCAACCAATTGTGCGTCCTTGCCCTCGATCACAGTTTCAAATTCTGCAAGTTTGTGTTTCCACAAGTTGGCAATGTCCGAAATCATTTGCGGTGCTACATTTAAGCCACGTATAACTGTGATAGGCTTGTAGTCTGCACTCATCTTGGCGCCGTTTACAACAAACTCATCAAACATGCCGTCCAATTCGCCAGCACATTCTGATACCTTTTCACGCAGGCGATCTTGAATGTTGGGCTTGACCACCACAGGTACGGCTTCTACCACTGCTACTTCGGGTTCGCGGGCTTTTAGAATTTCTTGTATGTAACCTTCTAGTCTCACTTGCTCAGTGTCTGTGAGTTCCAGTCCCACCATGCTCATGCGGCACAACCATGCCGTGGTCAAACGAACTGCTGAATCTGGCACTCCTTTGAGGGCACGGACATCTGCTTTGCGTCCATGATGCTCCAAGTATGCTACCAGCATTTCGCGAGCATCTTTCTTGCCATAAAAATAGTTATACCACGAAAAGGCAGCACTGAGTTGGCTGGTGCGATCGTCTGTGGGTTGCACACGCCATGTGGGTTCTAGTCCTGTGTATTTGGTATCAGGACTGCGAGGGTTCATTGGCCGGACAGCGGCTCGTGTTGCGTTCATGTGGGCTCCTTAAATTATATGTAATTATAGCAGAATGGCAATTATTGGTCAACCCAAAGCCCTTGCGGGCTCAGGGTTTTAGAACACATGCCCTTTAAATTGCTCGTAATCATAAAATGCAACCAAAGTATTACCACGGAAAAATACAGTGAGCCCACCCAAGTCCTCACGCACATCTGCCCCAGTTGTCTCTGCAATAAAGTCTGTAGCCCGAGTCTCAAGTGCTTCCATCAAGTCATCGCCTGAGGCTTCAAAACTAGCAAGAGCCTCTGCTTCATAATTGATATTGTAATTTGGTGCTACACTGTTAATCATCTCACTGTGCAAATCTGTAACTAAATCACTCATTGTTGGCTCCTTTGTTGTTAAGTCCATATTATAGCATTTTGGCAATTATTGGTCAACCCCAGCAAATGTAAACCCAAAGTGCTATAAATATAACATGCCACGCTTATCCCTATACCGCCCCAACCGCACCAGAGACTATCAATTTTTGGACCGCACCATACGTGAAATGTACACTGTGGGCGGATTGGATATCTACATTCACAAATACATGGGTCCACAATCGGGTGGCGATGACTCAGCACTAAGTGGAAATTTTGATGCCACTCAGCCCACATACGAAACAGTGGATGTGCTGAACATTCAGGACTTGCTGTTGTTAGAGAACCGTGATAGAATTTATGATCCTGATGTGTATATCATGCGCGGTGTTTACAACACACAAGATGTGGACTTTGACCTAACACAGTTTGGCCTGTTCCTCAACAACGACACCATATTCATGACGTTTCATTACAACACCATGATTGACACATTTGGTCGCAAACTCATGAACGGTGATGTTATTGAGATCCCCAACTTGAAAGATTACCATCCGCTGAATCAAAATATCCCCCGAGCCTTGCCCAGATACTATGTGATACAAGACGCAGACTTCGCCAGTGAAGGATTTTCAGTAACTTGGTTGCCCCACTTGTGGCGTGTGAAATGCACACCAATGAAGGACCAGCAAGAGTTCAACACCATTACCAACAAGCCCCTTGTGCAAGAAAACATCTGGGATCCAGGTAATTTTTATCCTTCAAATACCATTGTCAATTACGGCAACACTTATTACCAAGCACAAGGCAATGTGCCTGCTGGCACAGACATCACCAATACAGATTTTTGGGCATCATATGATCCTGCCACTATCAGCGACATACAGGGAACCCGTAACAAAGACTACGAAATCAATGATGCTATCTTGGCTCAAGCAGATGCAGAAGTTCCGTTGTCAGGGTATGATAATACTGTGTTCTATCTTGAGTCTACTACGCCAACAGGAGAACCAGGCAATCCCACAAGTCTCAGCACTGATGGCAATGTCACAGTGGATGGCACACAAGGTGGCATGAATACCACGCCAACCAGCGAAGGCTACGCAGCTGGTTATCTTACTGGTGGTGGTGTTGCGCCCAACGGACTTCCGGTCACATCTGCAGTGAACTTTCCGCCTAATCCTGTGGTGGGGGCGTATATACTGCGATTAGACTACAAACCCAATCGCTTGTTTCGATATGACGGATTGCGATGGGTCAAAGTTGACGAAAAAGTAAGAACAGATCTCAACAACGGTCCAACAAATAAAACACTGCGCAGTGGCTTCGTAAATAACACAGCCACAGTAAACACCAAAGACTTGGGCAACATTCCAAGTCGTCAGAGCCTGAGCGAGATACTTAAACCACGTGCAGACAACGGTGACCAAGGTGGGTTCTTACCGCCTGGCACCTAACCAGGAGAATTAAAATTCAGCAATTTTTTTACGATGAACAAATACGCAGATTCTTGTTGCAGTTCACAAGAATCTTTTCAGGCTTTCAAGTAGAGTATGCCAATGAAAACGACGGAGTAAACGCTGCCACGCTGTTGCGTGTGCCTGTGCGCTATGGTGATGCTAGTCGCAATGCGCAAACCATCATACAAGAAAACTCACGCAACAGTTTGCCTTCAACACCACTAATGACATTTTATATCACTGGTTTGGACTATGAACAAAGTCGCATGCAAGAGCCTTACTTTGTGAGCAAGATCAATGTGCGTCAACGCACTTATGATTCAGCAACAGAAACCTACGAAACCACACAAGGCAGTGCATTCACAGTGGAACGCTTGATGCCTGTGCCATTCAAGCTCACAATACAATTGGATATCTGGACATCAAATACCAATCAAAAGTTGCAGTTGCTAGAGCAGATCCTTACACTGTTCAATCCCAGTTTAGAAATTCAAAGCACTGACAACTACATTGACTGGACCAGCCTGAGTGTGATGTATCTGGATAGAACTGCATGGACCAGCAGAACTATTCCTATTGGCACAGAAAATCCTATTGACGTTGCCACATTGACTTTTAGCATGCCAATTTGGTTGTCGAGTCCAGCCAAGGTCAAGAAACTGGGTGTGATAGAACGTGTGATTGCGTCAATGTATGATGCACAAGGCGATTTACACAATGCAGTCACCGACAGTGATTTATTACTGGGCACCAGACAAGTTATCACACCTTACAACTGGGCCGTGGTCCTGGTTAACAACAAAATACAATGTTTGCAACAAAGATCTGTGGTTGAAGAACCCAACAACGCAGAACTAGATCCCACAATAATTATTCCAGACTCCAACTTGTTGTGGCCGACTGTGGTAGACCTGTATGGCACACTTCGACCTGGTGTGAGTCAAATATGTTTGGAACAACCTGACGGCACTGAAGTAATTGGCACCATTGCACTTGACCCTAACGATGACAGATTCATGCTGTATAATGTTGACATTGATACTACCCCGCAAAATACACTAGATCCTATTGATGCTGTTATCAATCCACTGACATCAGGTCCTGGCGACGGTTTAGATTCTGCCTTGGAAGGGCAACGATATTTGTTGACCGAAGACACAGGATCAGTCAACAATACTGACCCTGCTCAAGCATGGGTAGGTGCGAACGGTCGTGGACTTGTGGCACAGGCCAATGACATTATTGAATATAGCAACAACTACTGGCATGTGGTGTTTCGTGCTGCCACTGAAACCAACAGCACACAATATGTTACAAATATCACCACAGGCATACAGTATCGTTGGGCTGGCGATGCATGGATCAAAAGTTATCAAGGTGTATACGTTGGAGGCACCTGGAGGATCGTACTGTGAAAGCCGTTGGCGTTTGGTTTCGTAGCAGTGCCACTGGACGTTATCTATATCTCTTGCGCAACGACACACGCCATCCTGGATCATGGGGACTGCCTGGTGGCAAGGTAGAATCTGGAGAAACACTGCTGGGTGCCATGGAACGTGAGTGCATCGAAGAACTAGGCTCAATGCCTGAATATCAACGCTTGGTTCCACTAGAAAAATTTACGTCATCGGACAGCCAGTTTGAATACAACACCTGGGTGTGTGTTGTTGCTGACGAATTTGTGCCAGTGTTAAATGATGAACACCTGGGCTACGCCTGGATTGATCGTGGTCAATGGCCTAGACCCATGCACCCTGGCTTATGGTCAACTGTGAATATTGAAGCTGTGCAAAGCAAGATAGACACTGTAGAGAGATATCTTGCTTTGAGTTCTTAGGCCTGGCTTTCCTGGAAACTCAACTGAATTTCGCCCACTGGTGCTGATTGTGTGCTCAATGCAGTGATCACTACAGCCAATACTTCTGGTCCATTGGGATAGGTGCCTGTTCCAGGAATTGAACTTTGTCCAATCTGTTTGATCTGTGTCAAGTCCAAATTATTAACACCTGTGGACTGAATTGGGATAGCAAACAATCTTTCGCCTCCGGTGATATCGGCTGATACCGCAGCCACTGTCAAGAACAAATCATTTGCAGTGGTGCTTCCACCTAATACATTTCCAAGAATCTTCACAGTGTCGCCCACAGCATAACCTGTGCCAGGATTTTGAATGGTAATAGCAGTTGTGGTATCACTGTAAACAGTTTTCAATGCTTGCAATGTTACAGTGACGTTGGCACCTGAACCTGAACTTGACACATTGGTTAGGCTCAATCCAGAATACGTTCTAACAGAACTGCCCGAAGTCATAACACCTGACCGTGCAAAACCACCTGTGGTGTTTAGTGGAGCAGCTTGGACGCCACCTGTGGTTTCGTTTGAATAACGCGGAGCCACAGCAAACTGTGAGAAACTGGGCTGGAAGCCACCACCCGCATTGTTCAGTCCTGACCAGGTGGTATTGGCTGAGTCAATGTTGTTGGGGTTCAAAATACCTGTCACCAAGTATCGTCCTGCACTGACGTTGACTGTGAGTGTTTGCAGTGTCAACTGAGCACGATTGATAAGATCACGCACTCCCAAGTCACCAATAACACCGTTTGACACACTAGGAGCCAATCGCATCAAAAACGCTGTTTGGCTGGCACCAACTGTAGCTGGCAAACCATAGTTGCTTCTGTTGTATGTAAATGCAAAGCCCTCGTCACCGTTGAAATTGCCGTCCATGATAACTGCACTACCCCAGTGACTTACCAAGGGCACACAAGTGTTACTGATCAATATAACACCTGCATTGTCAGCATGTGTTGTGGCTGCTGAACTGGTATAACTGCGGCTTTGTCCTTCGGCCCATTGTGTAAATGTTGCGGCACGTGTACAACCAGTCAAGTCGTTGCCATTTTTACCTGAATACTTTATGACTTCACTGTCAATCATCACATACGCAGGATATGTTACCGACGCTGGTGGGTAGTCTGTGGCATCAACCAGAGTAATTGTGGTTTGACTATTGGTAATTGCGCCATTCAGTGAACTCGTAGGAGTTTCATTTATAGCTTCATAACGTGCAGGCAAATTACCTGAACGCATGTATGCTTCATTGTTCAAATTGTTGTTGGGACGACGGTGTGCATGATTGAAACGCCCATCTTGTCCACGCAACATCCAAATAACTGTACCAGCACCGTACCAGGAATATTCCAATGCATACATCTGCATTTTGCTGGCATCAAGTGTGAATCCAGATGCGCCGGTGCCGTTGAGTGGATCAATGTTGAAGTTTGCTTGACGCACACGAATTTCGTTGCGCAAGGCCATTTTCACACGAACTTGATTCGTCACCCCACGGAATGTGGGTACCACTGTCATACGATTGTTGTTGGTGATTGAAGCCACACTGTGTGTCATACCACGTATGACCACAACGTCGCCCACGTTGAGTTGATCTTGGAAACGACAGTTTCCATCACCGGTCACAAGGTTGGAACCAACACTGACACTGACCAGGCCTGCTGTTTGGAACGTGCTTGAACGTTGCACCGCATTCACTGTGATACCGTCATTTTCCCAGAACAAGCCGTTCTGGTCGTCAAACAACCCAGCTCTAATACTTGCCCCATGCCACGCAGTGACATTAATTCTAGGCTGTTGCCCCAACACAGGAGTTGCACTGCCCAGTGTGCCTTGTGCTTGCACCACAAATGCAGTGTCGCTGGTTATACTTGTAACAATGTATCCTGTGGCATTGTATCCTGATGTGGTAACACCACTTAGAGTAATAGTTGCGCCAGCGTTGAGACCGTGCTCAATGTCAGTGGTGATTGTGATGTTGCTGTTGACAACAGTACCACTAGATGTAACATTGGCCACGTCCAAGGTAGGTGCTAACACAGTTCCAGTGCTGAAGAAGATGCCTTTACCAGATTGGTAGCGGAAGTATTTTTTGGTCACACGAGTTGCACTTGCTCCACGGGTGGGTGTGCCGGGACCCATTAACACACCGCCATCAAACGGTCTTGATTGGAACACAGCATTGCTTCGCACGTTGATATTGGCTGTCAAAGTACCACTGACCACAGCACCTGTTCTGGCTGTAAATTGGAATGTGGTGGTGCTGGGAATGGCTGTGATAATAAACGACCCTTCGGCATATTCAGTGTTGGTACCACCAGTCATGTCCACAACAATTGGACATCCTGGAAACAAACCATGTGCATACAGCGTGGTCACTGTGATAATACTGGGATTGCCGCCATCACTGGCCATTGACGCAATGTCAAAGTCAGCACCGGTATATGGAAATGCTTGACGTATGGAAGTGTCAGTTTGATTCAGCGGATAGCCGGGCGCTACTGCAACCGATCTGCGTGGGTAGTAAGCAAAGTTATTGGTTTCCCCCAAATACACAATGTTGATACCTTCAGCATTGGTGGCTGAAGTGTTTTGTGTGCTGCTGTATTCGTTGGCAGTCAATGGAGTGTCTGTAACGTTGACTGTGACAGTGGGAATGGTGTTTGATCCACCGTAGAACATACCAGTCATACGAATCAAGGGTGACCCAACACCTGCAGTGGTCAATCCTGTGGTGTTGAATTGTGTGCGACTAATGGTTTGTGTGCCATTCACCGCTGTGCTGACAGTGGTCATTTTGACCAATTCCACATTACTGCTCAACTTTTGAAACACTGAACCTGTCACAAAAGAATTAGCTGCAGAAATATTATACCATCCACGGTTCAGTTGCAGTGTGGTTGAATCTGTAACTTCTTGCACTTGTGCCACTTCAATTGTGCTGGCAACAAAAACGTTTTTGCCTGTGGCAATATTGGCAGATGAAGAATTGGTGCCATTGCTTTGGCGCACAACTGTGAGTTGATTAGTTGATACTGAAGTCACTGCCATGAGTTCGTATATATTGGTAGTATCTGTTTGTACAATGATGTATGTGCCAGCCACAATACCAGCACCGGAAGCACTGGCCACATTGACTGTGGTTGTGGCATTGCTGGTGATGGCACTGACTGCTGTGGTTGTGCCACCCGAGGTAGGCAATCCAATCAGCATGATATTATCTAGTGCAGTAACACCAGTTGTGCTGGCCACAGTGAATGTGCGTTCTGCTGAACTGTTGACATTGGCAGTGAGATAACTGGTAACAAAAGGTGTGACGTTGCCTTGTGTTTGGCTGATCATCAATGCATAATCGTTGGTGATCCAGGGCGGCGTTCCAGCATCGGCTGTGTTGATACTGGTATCAGCATTGCTGGTCAGCAAATTGGTGCTGCTCAACAATGTGGCATATCCATTGGTGTTGTATACTAAATCTGCACCAACATCTTCGTAGAAACTAGGAATGTTGTTGATAGTGCTGACGTTTTACCATTTGGTATTTTGCAAACCATATTCAAAGTCAGCGTCAATCAAACTCTCTGGATTGCTCACACGTTCACGTCCAATGGCATCCATGCCAAATTCCCAAGGTTGTACGCCGAGTTCACGTGATTCCACATAAATGGCCAATTTGTCATTGGCGCTTAGACTGCTGGTGTCCAAGTCCAAGTTCAGTGTGGTAACACCTGCATAGGCTGTGGGCAACCCAGCAATGGTGCCTGAACTCCAACTTACTGTACCACCTTGTGTGGGTGCTCCAAAGTTGTAGATTGATGTGTTGGTTGTGGTATCGTATATGGCCAAGAAGTCCTCCAGGTTGATACGATCCTGGACTTGTATAGTGCCTAGACCTGCTGTGCCTGGTGTGAATACGTACTCGTATATTCTTTTTCTTGCCATTTCTTAAACTCCAAATATGATTTGATTTGCTGTCAACGTTGCTTGAGTGTTGACACTGAATCGGTCGTAATCGATCGTACCCTGTGCAATTTTGCTGTTGGTAACAGTGGCATCGCTGGGTGTGCCTGTATATAGTGTATCTCCGAACAACAGTCCAAAGAACGGTGTTAATGCCGCAGGCGGTGTTGCAAAACTGATTTGTGATCCTGATATTGAAAAATTCACACCAGGATTTAGTACCACGCCATTCAAACTCACCATCATGGCATAAGCTGTGGGAGGATTAAAAGGCACGCCACTGATGTTGATGTCAAATGTCTGTTGTACGCCGTCAAAGGTCAAATTGTCCATTTTACGATACTGACCAATCTGCGGTGAATTTCCCAAGTAACTCATTATAATCTTCCTACAACAATTTCAATCATGCCTTGCCCACCTGGATGATCCTGCAGCGATTTACCAATTACTGCACCCATTCTAGGTTCTGCACAGGCTTGTGCTCGTCCTCCGCCGGCTGTGACCATCATGTCGCCTTTTCGCACTGCGCCAACTACCATTGTGGGCACACGACCTGTTAATGCCACGGCTGCTGTGTGTTCGGCTTCAAGTCCTGAATTCATGATGTGTGCCGGATTTGTAGAAACCACACCTGCCACACGCACATCACCAATGCCAATGGCCTGGGTGACTTCTTTGCTGCCGCCAAATATCAACACAGTGCCCGGAGGATACTCAGCATCTGCTTCATACCATTCTGCCAAGTCAGCGTATTGTGCAGATGTTGCTTTGGCAAACACAGTATTGAATGCCACTGTAGAAGTACCAATGTTGCCCACCCCAGTGGTGTTGTTGTTGTTGATGTTACCACCAGCAATGTTGCCAGTTGACACCGTTAAACTGCTACCAGTAATAGCCGCCCCAGTTATTGCACCAGTTGCTGATATTAGTCCACCTGTGAGTATATTTCCACCTGTGACGTTGGCAGTTACTGCTAGGCTGCTCAATGTGCCCACGCTGGTAATGTTGTTTTGTGCGGCTGTGGTCAGTGTGCCCACAATGCTGGTGCCACTTAGATTGCCACCAACAATATTGCCAATGGCTGATAAAATTGCACTTGCAGTAACAACTGCTCCAGTCAAACTCAATGTGCCTGTGCCTGTGGCTCCACCGCCACCAGAACTAATTCTTGTGTCATAATCAGCAGTGGCATTACCACTACTGTGAAAATCAATGTATGGTGTGTTGACTGCGTTTAATAATCCCAACTCCATGCCAGCATTGGTCACGTTGGCTGTTATTACAGTAGCACCTGTAGCAACAAATCCACTACCAGTTACTGTGCCTGATGCACTAACTGACGCAGCACTTATTGCGGCTGCTGTAATCAAATTGCCACCAGTGACATTACCTGCTACACTGACTGTAGTTCCAGTGAACAGTGTGGCATTGACATTGGCGCCGCCCAAAACATTGCCACCAGTGATGTTGCCAGTGACGCTTACAGTGGTTCCAGTATGTGTGGTAGCATTGACATTGGCGCCACCCAACACATTACCGCCAGTGATGTTGCCAGTGACACTGAGTGAAGTCGATATACCAACAATACCAGTGCCGGCGGGTGTTAGATTGATATTGGCGTTTGTTGCAGTGGCCTGCAAATCAAGATTGCCAGTATTGTCAACTAATATTCCAGATACAATAAGATTACCACCGGTAATATTACCAGTTACACTAATTGTAGTGCCTGTGAATAATGTGGCATTGACATTGGCTCCGCCCAGCACATTGCCGCCAGTGATGTTGCCCGACGCACTAACTGATGCTGCTGATATTGCGGCTGATGTTATTAAGTTGCCGCCTGTGATATTAGCACTTGCGCTAACTGAAGCGGCACTCATTGCGGCTGTGGCAATGATGTTTGATCCTGTGATGTTGGCAGTGGTAGTGATTTGACTTACCACGTTTGAACTCAAACTCAATCCGGCTGCGTTTAAATTGCCAGCAATTACATTACCGCTGACCGACACTGTGGTTCCAGTAACGTTGCCAACCAGTGTGCCAATCAAGTTGCCACCCGAAATATTGGCTGTGCCTGCTGTGATATTGCCAGTTCCTGACACTATACCTGAACCGTAGTTGATGTTGCCACCAACAATGTTTGCACTGGCACTGACTGAAGCCGCTGATATTGCGGCGCTGGTAATCAAATTACCACCAGTGATATTGGCACTGGCACTGACTGAAGCCGCTGATATTGCGGCGCTGGTAATCAAGTTGCCACCAGTGATATTACCGGTTCCACTTACAATACCTGTGCCAAACAGCACATTACCGCCGGTGATGTTGCCAGCCACGCTCAATGCCGACGCACCTGTGTTGGCAATGGCCACTCTGGTGGCTGAATTAAATGTTACTAGGCCAGCGGCTGTGGTAGCACTAACTGGGCCTACATTGATGTTTGTGGTAGATCCTGCAAGACCGCCTTGGCCAATATTTACTGTTTTGGTGTTAGCAGTACTAGTGGCAGCATTGGCAATGTTCACTGTTTGGGTGGCAGTGCTTTGTCCAATTGCAATTTCGCCAGTTTGTCCTGTGGCACCCACCACTATGGCTCCGGTGCTTTGATTGTTACCGATACCGATACTTTGTGTTGTGGCCGAGAATGTGACTGCGCCAGTGGCACTCAGTGTTGCCCCTTGCACCAAATTTGCAGTGATTAGATTGCCACCAGTTATGTTGCCTGTTGCACTAATCAACCCAGTGACATACTCACCTGACGTAGCCCATACTACTACGTTTGCAATGCTGGTTATACTTACAGCAACATTGCTGTTGCCATACACTCGCACATTGCTGTTGCCATTTTGTATGCTGGTAGCGTCAATGCCGGTCAGTTGCGATCCATTGCCAAAGATGTAGCTGCCTGTGACATTGCCTACTGCAGACACCACACCCAGACTGTATACATTTTGTCCAGAGACATCTCCTGTGGCACTGATATTCAATCCAGCAGTTATGTTGTTGACTGCACTGAGGTTGTTACCGTATGCATCTCCAACAGCTGATAAAATACCAGCAGTTTTGATGTTGCCGCCAATCACATTGCCACCTGCGCTGACTGCCGTCACAGCATTTACATTGCCGCCAGTGGCGTTGCCCACCGCACTGACTACTCCGCCAGTCAGCACATTGCCTGCACTGACATTACCTGCACTGGTCACATTGCCTGTGGCCGTGATCAAGCCTGCAGTGGCTATGTTGCCACCAGTGATGTTGCCTGCACCACTGATTGTGGTAGATGCAGTCACTGCACCAACCACTGAAATACCGCCTGACCATATGTTGGCTATTTGAGTGCTGTTGATCACAGCATTCACATTGCCATTCACAGCAGGTATAGAGACACTGGTGTTGCCACTAAAGATATTGCTACTGGTAGTTGAAATACCAGTGAGCAAACTGCCGTTGCCCAACAAATAAGTGCCACTCACATTGCCAGTGGCACTCAAGTTGGCCAAAATCAAATCTTGATATTGAAAACTAGGATCGGTTGTGTCTACTGTTGTGGTTGGCTGTGTTAGCAAGTTGCCAAACAACTTGTATTTGTTCACTGTGATGTCACGGAAATAACCAGTATAACGTGTGTTGGCTCCATCATAGTATTGCGAGACCACACCAGTGTCATAGGTGTCACCAGGATTGGCATTGGCCAAAAAGATAAAAGGATCAGTCACTGATAAACTGTCTGTGCCTGTTGTGGTAAATGTGCCGTTGACAGTAAAGTCGCCCACGCAGGTGATGTCGCCGCCCACATTCAAATTACCAACAATACCAGCGCCGCCACTGAGCTTGAATGCGCCAGTTGATACGCTGGTGCTTTGAGTAGTGTCACCAATTACCACATTGCCACCAATGATGGTATTACCCCCAACTCCAAGTCCGCCGTTTACACGCAGGGCTCCGGTGTCTGTGCTGATTGCAGTGGCATTGGCACTGAAAGTAGCACGATTGGTGCCGCTCACTGTGACACTCATTGAACTGGCATTGGCCCAATACAAACCAGTGTTGTTGGCAGCCAGACTCACCACACTGGGTGCTGCCACTGTGCCTGCATTGAACACTGATGCTGACAAATTCAAACTGTTGAGTGCACCGCCACGATAGGTCACAGTGATGTTGTTTGCGCCAGCAGTTGGCGCACTAGTAAACTGCAAACTTATGTTGCCAGCAACATAATCTGTAAAAGGTCTTTGTAGTGTGCTGCCAATCATGACATCTAGGTCTGCTGCAGACGCTACTGATCTGGCCAACGTAAACTGTGTGGCCACACTGTTACCACTGAACGTTTGGGTGCTGGTATTCAGCAGTGGCGTGTTGGGTTGAAGACCAAGATAGCTCATTAGGTGATTTCCATTATGCTCATTACTGTATCAATACTGGTGGCTGCACTGCTTTGAACATACATTTTGTCCCCAGTGATCATCACAATCTTTTGATCGCCGCCCACAGGAATTAGTGAAGCTCCTGAACTGATAGGTGCATTGGCCACAATATAAGTGTTGGCGGTGGCATTGGCCAGATATACATTGGCTGTGATTGCGCTGCCTGTGGTATTGGTGCAAGTCAACCCAATCACAATAGTAGTTGTAGCCGAAGGCACTGTATAAGCACCTATTTGGGTAGCTGTTGCACCTATATTTTGTTGAGTTTTTCGTGTAAAAGTATTTGCCATTTGTTATCCTAATGCTAATGCCAATGCAGCCGCGTCATCCAATGTTGCTACCCGTGCTCCTGCAATATTTATCGCTGTGGTAGCACTGATATTATTGGCATTGACATTGGCTGTTGTTGTAATGTTTGCTGTGAGATTGATTGCACTGATTACATTGCCACTCAAACTCAATCCTACTGCGTTTAGATTACCGCCGGTTATGTTGCCTGTGACTGATACCAATCCAGCAGTATTGATGTTGCCACCAACCACATTGCCTGTAACTGACAAGCTGCTCAGTGTGCCTATGCTGGTGATGTTGTTTTGTACGGCTGTGGTCAACGTGCCCACAATGCTGGTGCCACTTAGATTGCCACCTGTGACGTTGCCTGTGGCACTAATTAATCCGGCTGTGGTAATATTGCCATGTATGGCATTGCCAGTGCTTGACATTATGCCAGCAGTGTTGATAT
>Ga0114969_10000167_pt1 | contig 54525 bp, 103 predicted proteins | sample M_130807_MF_Meta_FD_87316 | JGI IMG/M metagenome (GOLD analysis project Ga0114969, IMG submission 87316) | Freshwater microbial communities from Lake Montjoie, Canada to study carbon cycling - M_130807_MF_MetaG | ecosystem: Environmental > Aquatic > Freshwater > Lake | place: Lake Montjoie... | reverse complement strand
CGATCCAATCGTCATGCCATGCGACCACGTGTGCTTTGTCCAGCACCATATAGCGTATGGCTTCTTGCCAATTTATCGTACTCAGGGGTAAAAAGTTGACGGGGGCTCCGTCAGCATTTAGTACTAGCGTGTCCACTTTGATTCCTTAAAACTGCTTTTAACAGTTGATTATACTACAGAACTGTATTTAAGCCAAGATTGATTGAACAAACTCGTTGCCGCTACGTTCCACGGCGGAGTTCCATTGATCTTTAAGATCATTTTCAAAAACGCTTTCGTGGTCCGCACTTGCTGTGAGCCAACTAAAACTATGATCTCTAGGCGGAGTACCTTTGAGTTCTTCCATTAGTTGTTTTGGTGCCCAACCACAAAGGCCCAAAAACAATCTAAAGTGTTTGGGAGAATCTCCGTCACCCAATCTAACTAACAAATCTTCTGCACTACTGATTGCAAATTGCTTGTTGATTTGCATGGTATTTGTGCAAGTCCATTCACTGCTGTGTAGCATACTTAGAGCTTTGATGTTAACTGGTCCGCCCAAGTAGATAAATCCAGGAATGTTCAAACGAATGCCCACTTGTTCACTGAACTCACTAACACTCATTTGGCTACGTTTGTTCAGTATAAGGCCCATGCTACCATTCTTATGGTGCTCTGTTAAAAATATCACACTCTTATACCAAAAGTTATTTTTTAACTTGGGCGGTGCTATTAGTAGTGTTCCAGCTAGACTCATATTAGGCCACATTCATCGCTTGTGTAAAGGCGGCATAACGCATCTTGCGATCGTCTAATCCGTTATATCCTCCGTTTACTATTTTAGTTATAGCCGTGACGTCATCCCAGTTACTGACCCTGGATTGTACATTGGTCTTCCAAAACCAAACGGAAGTTTTTGCACCAATAGCTGGTGTTGAGGCTTGATCTGGATTTTTAAGTAAATCTAAACCCAGTGCTTGGCCAGCTTGTGCGTAATTATGTTTACCAGTTAGCTGAATGTATCCTCGACCCCTATAACGATAGCCGTCACCCTTTTGTGTATTACCTAAATCTCTACGACCTTCGTAACCTTGCTGTGCGGCTGTTGGTCCCCATATTTCACTTAGGTATCTAAAGCCGCCGCTTTCATGACTACATTGTGCCAGGAAGGCCGCAAGCTCTTTGCCCTTAATGCCTTGACTTCCTGCTTCTTTACTCAAGACTGCTCTTGATTCTTTATCGCCCAATGCACTGACTTCAATCTTACCTTTGAACTCTTCTGGCTTGGCTTTTTCTAATTTAGTTTTGTTTGGGTTAGCGGCAACTGCCTTGTTTACTGCTTCAACAGTTTCAGGTGTTGCAATGCCGGTTGCTTGTAATTTGTTATCTGCTTGGAACTTTGAAATAGCCGCACTCGTATACTTGCCAAGAATACCGTCGTCCTTTGTTCGTCCAATATCATAGCCCAATGCCATCAATGCACGTTGCAAGTTGATAACTTCAACTCCTCTACTGCCCATTTTAGGACCAGTTGGTACTTGAATATAATTAGCTGGGGGATCAAATAACCCTCGCTTTGTTGCTTTTGAATCTGGTGTTGGTGCTTGTCCTGGCTTTGCTCCGGCTGTCACTTTTGCCGATGCACTTGCGTACCAACCCATTGGAGCATGGATGCCGTCTCCGCTGGCCACACTTAGTTTGCCCATGTCAATAACTTCAACACCAGCTGGTAAACTTGCTTTTACCAGTTGTCTCAATTGGTTTCGGTCTTGTGCAAATTTGGGATTATCTGTTTCAGCAAATAGAATATAAAACACCTTACAATCTTTTTGTTGTAATGCACTGATTAGGCTAGAGATACGACTCACGACTTGTTGCTTGTTGGGATTTGCCATGTCGTTGGCACCAGCACTTAACACCACAGTACTGCCTGGAGTTACTTTTCCAACAGCATCATCATTGGCTCCATTCATTGCACTTCTACCATTTGTTGCTAGACTGATAAATTTACCTGTGCCGGCAACGGCCACGGCATGACTGTCACCAATGGCATATATTTTTGTGGCTGTAGCTGTTTCTTTAAATTCAACAAATCTCATAATTAACCTTTGTTTGTCATTGGGTCAACTGGCAGGCCAGCCACATGTTTTTCCCAATGCAAATGTGCGCCGGTACTACGTCCTGTATTTCCACTAAGACCTATAGTTTGTCCTTTTTCTACCAACTCACCTTTTTCTACCATAATCTTAGAAAGATGAAAAAACTTATGAACAACCCCGCTTGCATCTAATACAACAAACGTGCCTTCTGGCCCGCCGTTATTTCCTGTACGGGATACTGTGCCGGCTGCAGGAGCAACTATGGGAGTGCCTACTGGTACTGCAAAATCTGTTCCGTTATGGTCCCGCGAATTGCCGCCAAGTGTTCTATGCCCAAATGGACTTGATACACGACCGTCAACTGGTAGGACACTGCCACTGTCTTTTTTATTAAGATGCTGTACAGAAGCTCGTGCTCTATCTCTAGTAGCATTATCAATATTTGTATTCTGACCAATCTTTACTTTGCTAGGATCAGTGGTAGCAACAGCAATAGATTGTTTATATTTGTCAGCAATCTTTGGGAACTTCAACATTGCTTGTTGTGTTAAAGGCCCCATCTTTCCATCTATACCATTGCCGTTGGGTCCAAATCGACCTAAATCTGCGCCAGCTGCCTTTAACTCAATTTGCAGTTTCTTTATATCTGTATTGACATCTTCGTTTATGATAAATTCAACAAATCTCATTCTGCATTGCCCTTCCATACTGGAAGTGGGCCTCCATAGTTGCCGCCTTTGACCTTTTTGCCTTTGACCTTTTGACGTTTACGATTAATGGTAAACTTCTTTTCAGTGTCTCTTGCACGGAAGCCTTGACTGATACAACTACTTAGTTGACTTGCTCCCAACTCACTGTCAGGCTTGGTACTCTTGCATAGTTTGCGGGTAGCTTTGCCTTGTTCTCCAACTGGAGTATTGATCTTGGCTTTTTCTTTTTCAAACTGATCGCTGGGTTTGATAGGTGCCACAGGCTTCTTGTTGTACTTCTTGGCCCGTACACCTTTCTTATGTTCTGTAATAAAGTCTTTTGCTCTCATCATGTATTTAACTTTTTTCGTAGTCTAACCACTCGTAAACATTGAGCCATTTACGGGTTCCCACTGTTTCCTTTAGATGCTTTAGATCCGCACAAGTTTTGTTACGAAACCGCGTTAGTTCTTGTTTTGACACTGGTTCATACTCTATAGGCACCCCTTCTTGTTCTGCAATGTATTCAGCAATGTCTAAGAAACTGTGCGGTAATCCAGAACCCACATTCCAAATGCCACTACCTTTAACTGTATTGATAAACTCCAGTTGTAGTTGGCAAATGTCCCCAACCCAAGTCCAGTCTCGCTTGACCAGTTCAGCGTTTTCCCACACAGTGATCTTGCCTTCCTTACGTGCTTGCTGTCGCCATTTATAGATAGCGTTGGCTCTCTTGCCACGTATGTGCATCCACTTGCCATACACATTGAAGTATCTAAATCCTTGTACAAAGATTGTGGGGTGCTGATTAAACACCCAACGATCAAATAAGTATTTGCTCCAAGCATAGGGAGTCTGTGGACTACAGGCCGCAGTTTCTTCAAAGTTCCGTGTGTTCCCATAGACAGTACTGGAACTGGCATACTGTAGATATGTGCCATGTGTTTGACATTCATTAAACAACCAGCAACTAAAGTCAAAGTTCTGTTGCATAATTGATTCAACATCAGTTGAACTGTTATCAGCTATTGCTCCTAGATGTATTACCCAATCATAGGCTTTGACATTTGGACGTTCCTGTGGATCCCATTCATATCCGTCGATTTGAAAACCTTCTTGCTTGCTCAAAAAAGCTGCCATGTTACGACCAATAAATCCCTCGTGTCCCGTTACTAGTATCTTCATAATTGACCTTTTCAATATTTATTGGCAGTGGTTGACAAGCGTAAAATAATAACATATAATAGACGTATGGACAAATATAAAGACTTCCCTGAACAACCAAGACAAATGACCTCAGCTGAGGGTGAACTGTATTTTAATAATATGGTCGCTAAGATTGATGAGTTCAAACCTACAGAGATTGTGGCTGTGGCACGTAGCGGATTTAGTTACGCCATGTGGACTGCTCAAATACTCAAACTACCTTTAGGTGCATATTGGCCAAACTTATCCGATATGTTCAATACTAGAGATCCAGAACGCATTGTCTTTGTTGATGACAATATACTACAAGGTACCACTTACTTGGCTACCAAACAGTATATGGAAACATATTGGCCCAATGTTGAATGGAAGTGGGCAGTACTGTTTAGTGACTGGCACACTCCCAAGGAGATCCAAAATGGAATTATACAAGGAGTTCGATTACCTTATTTTGCTGAAGAGCCAATGTGGGGTAGCAGAAAAGTTAGCAAAGATTATGGCATTAGATATAGAGATGAATAAGATAGCATTTGATTTGGATGGAGTGTTCATTCCAGACTGTGATCCCATTCCCAATGTGGGCGGCCTGGGTGACTTCCTAATCATGACTGTGTACATGAAGCCTGTATTCAAACCAGACTTTGAATGGCACATTATAACTGGCAGACCTGCTCGTTATAGAGCAACAACAATAGATTGGATCAACAGGCACTTTACCAATAAGCCCATACAAGTTTGGCACGAGTGTTTGGAGGAACTGCCACAAGTTTATAAATCAAATATCATTAACCAAAATGGCATTACCATATTTGTTGAAAGCGATATTGAGCAAGTGCGCTATCTCCAACAGCATACTCAAGCGGAAGTTATCCATTTTGATACATTCTTGGCGTCCAATTTGACAATTCCATACTTGACATAGTTCACTTTCAGTGCTATAATAACAACATAGCAACCACACAGAAAGAGTTAGATGAAAACACTTTTAGCACTATCAGTAATTGTACTTACTGGCTGTGGCTCATTGCCTGCTCCTCTTTGTCCTGGCTCAAGATATTATGATCCGCAAGTGTGTCGTGGAGAGCAATTCCAACGACTCAGCAACTTTCCCTATGAAGCATTGCAACGTGAACAAAAGTGCAACGCTGGCATACAACCCAACATCAATTGCATATGGGGTCAGCCATGAAAGTAATAGTTAAGAACACCATGTGGGAACGTCGTAGCTCTTACTTTTTTCAAGTGCATGAGTTCAATGAATATGAAGGCGATGAAGTAAAAGTCAAATGGGTTACCCCCAATCAATTGGCCCTGTCCACTGGCAATCCAGAATTTTCATTCCGTGTGATTGAAAGAAAGAACATTGTTAAGATTGATGACATGCTGTTTAGTTTTGAAGGCGGCAAACCAAAAACCAAAATTGTCAAAGGCAGTAAGGGTGATGAGTATGTGGTAACACTGGGTGCTACACCGCATTGCACTTGCCCAGGCTTTCAATTTAGAAAATCATGTAAACACACATTGGAGACAGTATGAGCGGATGGAACACAATACAAAGAATCAAACGTGTTGAACAATTAGTTGACGAGATTGGCTTTAAGTTCAGCAAGAGCAAGCATAGTGATTGGACAGAAGATCACGGAGCCCTAAGCCTAATACCAAAAGATGCAGATGCATTGCCAATTTATTCCCGCGATGCGGAATTGTTTGTGGGTAGCATAGAACGACTAGAGGATTGGCTAGCTGGTGTAAAGTGGGCACGTGATTACGATATGATGTGCCGAATTAGCACAGATGAAAAACGTACTGCCGCAGAGCAAAAAGAACGCAATAGGCAATTAATGCGTACTATTAAAGAAAGCAAACGGGTAGAAGGTGCAGTAGAATGAACAATGAAATCACAGCAGAAATGTTGGACCGTAAAATGGCATGGTGTGAGCAAAACGCATTTTGGAAGACAGGAAATAGCGTTCAAACCATGCGGGATTTTTACTTTGAGCAGACCAGAGAATCAGTTGCTGACGAATGGTCACAAGGTGTCACAATAGCCGAACTTGAACAACGGTTAGCTGTGGTGCGTGTCAGCTACAGAACATACTATTCCAAAGATAATCTTACTCGTCGACTGTTTATATTCCGGCCACACTGCACACCTCCAGAAATGGACACAATGTTGGGCATGGGATTTGTGGTTGCTGACAATGGTGACTCCAACAACATTCCTGATCAACCCGTAGAGGAAGACAAACTAAATGGAGTTGAAGAATGAACGAACGAATTCGAGAACTTGCCCTAGAGGCTGGTGACTATGTGAATGAAGTATATACTCCACCTGTTAGAAGTAAAACTCCTGGCAAGATTTGGGAAGATGGACACGTAGATTGGCATACACAGTTTAACGAAAAGTTCGCCGAGTTGATTGTGCGGGAATGTGCCAAACAAGTTGATTGGATACTTGCTGAAGGCGGTAAGACGCAAGGTGATATGCTAAAAGAACATTTCGGAGTAGAAGACCGTGCTATTCCAATTTTGTCAGCCGATGAGGAAGCACTATTATCTGGTATTACATCTAGCAAATTGTTTACCATTGAGGCCGCAAAGAAAGCATTTGGAGTTAAAGAATGAACGAACAAATTAAAGCACTGATGGGCCAGACGCTGGATGAGAAATTCTCCGGTACTTGGTCCACAATGGACATGCAAGACTTGCAGAAGTTTGCTGAACGGTTTGCTGAGTTGATTGTGCGAGATTGTATGGAAGTTGCCAGTCCAAATTATATGGGCACACCAGAAGATAGTGTGTATTATGTTGAACAGGCTATTGATCGGATAGCAGAACATTTCGGAGTTAAAGAATGAACGAACGAATTCGACAACTTGCTGAACAGGCTAGAGAATATGCTACTACACGGCACCCTGTATCAAATATCATATTGTCTGTAAATTCGGACTTGTTCGAACAAAAGTTCGCCGAGTTGATTGTTCGGAAATGTGCTGAGATTGCCCTAGAACAAAAAAAGTGGGTAGAGGATATGAAAGTATATAATCCGCATGATGAAGTCTGGAATAAAGCAAGAATCCAGCAAAGCCAACATATTGTGGACAAGATTAAAGAACATTTCGGAGTTGAAGAATGAATCGACTTGAGCAAAGCAAGGCCTATCTTATGCAATACTTGCGGGCAAGGCGTGCCACACCATGGATTGTGCATCAGCATGCCAGCATGACAGATCGTGCTGTGTCAAGTCTACAAGATTTGGATGGCATAGCAGGAGATTGGAACACCAACCGTTCTTATTGTTATTACTATTACCCACAAAGCACAACCAAATGAAACCAAAGTCAGCCAACGGTGTACAAGGACACTTGATCTACACGCAAACTGGAAAATACATGTTCCGTGTGTACGATGTTGAACACAATTTTGTAGATTATGATTTGCAACATAGTGACTTGTGTGTTACAATATGTGATGAAGATGCGTATTTTTATCTTAACTCAGTATTAGATCATGCGCCAACAACATTAGGAGTTGAACAATGAACAAACATTTATACACTATCCGTTGGACGCAACCATATTCAAATTACAAAGAGCGGCCGTACCTTAGACAATTACACGAAGCATTAGAGCGGGCCATTGAAGCACAAGTGGAACGTAATGATTGTCCGGAAGCACGAACAGTTATAGAAAGAATAATGCAATTATGAAGATGCAACAGTGCGAAGTTGGCCTGTTCAAACTGCCAGGGCTTATTTTGGATAAAGAAGAAATGACTCCAGAAAAGATTGAGGAGTTGGATGCTTGGCTGGCCAGTGAACAAGCAGTTGGAACCCGCATGACTGATGTGCTTTGGAGTTTTCGAACTGAGGCACAAAGAGAATGGTTTATCCTGCGGTGGTCTTAACAGGTAGGCGTATGGGAAAGTCACAAGTCAACGATCTGATTAAACATTTCTATGCCAACATGACTCCTATGCCCAAGATCAAATGGCAAGAGCTTCCAGGGCTTAAACTGCAAGCCTATGTGGATGACATACAACCAAGAGGCTTTGAACGTGGGCTCCGTGAAGATGATATGGATCCTGTACAAGCATGGTGTGAACAATCCAATTGTGGCAAACGTATTAGTTTTAATATTTGGCAGTTTAAAAGTCGCAAGCATATGACTATGTTTTTGATTAGGTGGTCATCGTGATTGATTATACAGACTACATGGTCATGCCCTGTGGCGGTGTTGCCTATTATGATGAGCCAACTAATGGCATGAACTACTTCTGCGCTCAATGCGAATGCGTAGTAAGCAGTGACGCCATGCCCGAGTCGTGTAAACAAGAAGAAGCCAAATGGATTATGTGGGCCGAGTTAGGCGGCAAGGGCTGGGATTACTTTGCAGAACCAGATGAGTATTTTTGATTAGGTGGAGCTCATGAAACATAACTACGTCAAACACAGAGACACTGCTGGAGAACTAGAGTATTTTATTTCCAAGTTTGAATGCCGTGTTGAAGACAGTCGAGAGTACAATCAGTACGTGAAGCAGGCACAATCTTACTATCGAGACTTCTATGACACTGACCGTTCCAAAATAGAAACTGAGATTGTGCCCATGAAAGCCATACATTTGACTCGGGACAACTTAGCAAGGTTAGTGGGAGAACAGGAACACATGCAACGGCTCAGTGATGATCGTGAGTATAGCAAGAAGATATGGGCTGACGCAAGCAGAGACCAGATGGTACGAGACAAGAATCCCGCAGTGGAAAAAGCATATCAAAAATATGTGATACTGTTGGAGTTAGCCCGTAAATGAATATACAAGAAGAACTAATCAATAAGGCCGGAAAACAAATGGCCAATGATATTGATCGAGAAATACTTTGGGGAATGTTACAAGGTATAGGATGGTGTCGTGTTATGCTACCGCGTTTAATAGACAATAATCATGCTGTGGATATTACACACTGGCTAGCATTGAATTGTAAAAATTCTTTTGAACGCAATGGCAGAGATTTTATATTTGAAAATGAACGTGATGCAAATTGGTTTGTGTTGCGTTGGGGAACTGTATAAGGAAATATATGTACAAAACAATTTACACAGAAGTTGAAGTAGATGTTGAGCTTTCGGAGTTTGACACTGATGATCTCATTGAAGAATTGGAAAGCCGTGGGGCAGGTGCCACAGACTATGGTGATGGTAAAGATGTCTTAATGGCTATCTATGAAAAGCGTAGATTGGGTCAGGACTATCAAACTGAACTGGAAGCTCTGATCTATCTAGGACTTGGACGTATCATATGAGCAGTAACACTGGTATAACAGGATTCATTGAAATCTTTGAGGGTAGACTGACCAAAATGAAGCTACACCTTAAAGAAGAATTGGGCAAGGCTAAACACGACAGAGATCGTAAAAGCATACGCAGATCTATTGCTGATGCACGTAAACTAAACCGCACATTGAAAGAAATGCGTAATGCGTCAGCTAAGAAGTGTCCGCATTGTGGAGAGAAACTATGAACAAACGAATTCGAGAACTTATGGAGCAGGCTGGGCTATACGATTTCGTTATTGAGTCGATGGGCATTAATGAAGAAATGGAAAAGTTCGCCGAACTGATTGTCAAGGAGTGTGCTGCTGAAGCAGACAAATGTGCAGAACAAGGAAGTTGGATGGCTGGATATCGAATTAAACAACATTTTGGAGTTGAAGAATGACAGCATATAAAACCAGTATCAAAGAAGTGTTCAGCAATGACACCAATAGTCCATTTTGGCTACGACTACGAGCCAATCCCGGATATACCAAATTTGAAGAAGATTTGGCTCATATTATGGAACAAAGCTTCAAACACAATATGCCCTATAACCAGATTCCCAAAGATAAAGTTGAACTATGACACATACAATACGGGTCACATGTCCACGATGCTTTTTGCGGTTTACCTATACTCAGAAAAACGGCAGGACCATGTTCTCACACGTTGTTAGGTGCCAAGGATGACACTCGAAGACTTGCAATATATCTTTGAATATCAAATTGAAGAAGGCACAGAGAAGCTGTACTTTATGCTCCGAGACGGGGATGCTTTCCCTATAATCGGACGACATCCTAGTGACGATTTAGCTGGACTATTACCCATGCTGGATTCTTTTCAATATACAGGACACAATGTCATGCCGAGGTTTAGGAAATGATCAAAGGCCTAATGGGTGAGAAAGGTATTGTGGTTGGTAATGGCAATACCAGCGTACCCTATGTTAATCAAAATCACTCAACCCCCATGCAAGGCATGATTCGTATTTGGGGCAACGACATGCAGGTGTTTGATGGCAGTGCTTGGATGAACATGACTACCAGCTATGCCACTGTGAGTTTGGATCAAGAAACACAGGACTTGCTCATGTGGGCCAGGGCACAACGGCAAATGGCTTTGAATAGAATGACCATTGCACAGAACAATCCCGCACTGATGAAAGCATTGGAAAAATTAAAGAAAGCAGAAGACAACTTTGAGTTACTGCAACGCATAGTAACCGGAGAAGCAATTGAATGAACCCGTTATTAAACTGCCAAACGGAGACTTTACCACTGCGTCATATCTCAAGAATCATTATTACAAGTCTGGACATTTTGGTAAATCAAAAGGTATCAGGATAAATGATTATATGATAATAGATGACAAGGTACACCAAATACACAAAATTATAGTACACCGTTTTAGAATGGGTGATGTGGAAGATCCAGACCTGTATGCCGCACAACCATTATATGAATGGCAAAACAGTGAAGTTGGAAAATGGATAATGGAAAAGAGTGTGGAAGTTCCCATGTGGCACCGATATCAAAATCCATCAAGTTATCACACAGACTATGTTGTTCAAGCATGGCTCAAAGGCTCCGATCATACATTTTGGCAACTCAAATGGGGCCAGAAATACGTTGACAGTCTCATCAAGTGACAGTATAATTAACTAACATCTGCCCATAGTTAAATGGATATAACACAGACCTTCTAAGTCTGATTTCCAAGTTCGATTCTTGGTGGGCGGACCATTAACACAGACAGGATTATATGAAAAAGATTTACTACGAAAAAGTTGGACGCAAGTATGTGCCTGTTGCCGAACATGACAGCGACTTTATGGACAGTTTTACTAAAGGTAATCACTTGGTACAAGTATACCCTGGTGGTTCTAGTCGTAGATACAATATTGATCCTGCCTATGCTCCCATGATTGCCGCAGGCCGTGTAGCTGAAGATGCTATTTGCCAGGCTATTAGTAAAGCCAGCGAAATGAGGCCTTCTCGTACTCCTGTTACCCCTGGACAGAAGAAGGCCTGGAGTAAGCTAGCCAAAGAGCTTGGTGATGAATTATGTCCGTTGACCTATGGTAGTGCCAGAGATCATGCGGAAGCTGGTATTAACGCTATGATGGCGGAAGCTGAAAAACTCATGACCAATCCCAGTGTTCGTAAGGCCTACGAACGTTTTATTTTAATTGCACAACTAACGAAAGAGCACAATGGAACAGGTACTTTGTAAAGATTGTAAACACAGTTTTAGAACATTCGCCAATTGGATGGCACACGGATCCAATAGGCACGCCTTTACTTGTCGTAAGGCATTTACTCCTGAACACTTTGAACAGGATCCTGTATTGGGCGAAATCAAAGTTGAATCTAGATATGAAACCTGTGGTGTTGCACGTATTGGCCATCCCAAACTTGATGACCGTTGCGGAGAAGAGGGTAAGTTTTGGCAACCCAAAGATAACAAGAACTTGTTTAAATACATTAAACATTTGGGACGCATACATGGTTAAGACGGGTTCATGTTGGACCAGCAGTGAAAGACGATTGTTTGTCGTTACATCGGTAACGACAACTGACGCTGGCACTATTATCTATTACACTTTGAAGGGCACAGACAAACATTACAACTGTTTGGTTGGTGCATTTTTATCACGCTTTACATTTCAGGAAACTTAAAATGGATATTGATACCACATTGATTATTGTCAGCATTGTTTGTTTTATTGCGGGCATAGTTGTTGGCGAGTTTAGACAAGCACACAAGTTTATCACCAAAGTCAGCAAAGATCCAGACAGCATGATTGATTTGTTGACCCAGCTGAAAACTGAGTTGGCCCGTTTGAAAATAATAGAAGAAAATAACTTGCCCGAGGATGCCATTGAAGTAGTAATTGAACAGGTGAATGATGCTGTATTTGCCTACAACAAGGCCACTGGCGAATTTTTGGCACAAGCACACAATTTACATCATGTCATGGTAGCGGTCTCCGAAAGGTTTCCTGGCCAGCGTTTTTGGCATCCTGAACTCAAGCAAGATAACCAAATTGCTTGACCTGCAGGCTTAGTAATGTTATACTAGTCTTACGTTGGTGAGTAGCACCAATACACACAAAGAGGAAACAAAAAATGAAATTATTCAATCCAGAAACAAAGACGTTCAAACTGTTCTCGGCACTTTACAAAGGCGAAACTGTTACTGCTAGCCAAGCTGAAAAGCGTTTTGGCATTAAAAACCTTGCCGCTGAAGCAAGTCGCATTCGCCACATGGGCTATGCGGTTTACACCAACGGCCGCAAAGCTGGTAACGGTGTTCAAGTAACTGAGTATGCAATGGGCCGTCCTAGCCGTGAAATCGTTGCTCTTGGCTACAAAGCCAAGTCAATGGGCTTGACTGTTAACAGTCTTTAATTAGACGTTAGCATGTAGAAAGCACCTTAGGGTGCTTTTTATTTGACTAAGTATTGTATGAACCTAGCATTTTTTGGCGATGTCATTTGTGGCAGACGCAACAGCAAACCCGTTAGTACCTTTGTGGATCTCATACTGACTCATTACGGAGCAACTGCCACATTGGTGGCCAAAGGTGTTCCCAATGGCATCAGTGAGCAGGGCATTTTGGATCGTATTCAAACAGTACCTGAGATTGACATAGCATTGGTATTCCATGCACACCATACTGAAGGTGCTTTAGAACAAGAACAATATCTCAAAACACAATTGGATATTGAAACATTATTGAGAGATAGACAAATTCCCACAGTTCATTTTATTGATCCTGAAGAAACTAATATTGGTTTTACTTGGGGGTTGGTAGATCAAGAAATAATGAACTATCTCAAACTAACTAGAGTATATAGAGTCAGCTATCCTGACTATGAGTCCAGTGACAATCGTATCGATTTTTATGGCAACATGAAGGCCGCAGGCATAATTATTGAATACATTGATCAACTAAGGACACAATGAAATTAGCATTACAAACAACCATACAATGGATTAAAAACGACTGGCACTCCAACCCATGGAGACTGGCCGGTGAGACTTGGAACTGCATAGCCACACTGACAGCAGCCATTATCTTTGCACTAACAGCACCCAATGTGCCATTCTTATGGACTTACCCCATCTGGCTCAGTGGCACAATCCTAATGATATTCTGTGGCATCAGCCGCGGCAGCATGGGCATTGTGGTATTGAGCATTTGCATGACCATCATTGACCTCAGCGGTTATGTTCGTTTGTTATTGGAGACATTTAATTGACTAAGGTTGGATTTATTGGTTTGGGCAAGTTAGGCATGCCCTGTGCAGAACAAATGGCCATGGGTGGACATGAAGTAATTGGTTATGATGTTGAGTTACGAACCAGTGAACATGTTTGTGTAGTGTCTAACATACAAGAGTGTGTCAAGGATAGAGACATTGTGTTTGTTGCAGTTCCAACTCCACATGACCCACAGTATGATGGCAGTGGCCCAACTGCGCTATTGGATCCCAAAGACTTTGCCTATGACATTGTGGTTGATGTTTTAAAACAGGCAAACCAATATATGAATAAGAATCAACTATTGGTTCTTATATCAACAGTACTGCCTGGCACAGTAAGACAACAGTTTATACCCTGCATTACCAATGCTAGGTTTGTTTACAATCCCTATTTGATTGCTATGGGCAGTGTGGCATGGGACATGGTGAACCCAGAAATGGTTATGATTGGTACTGAAGATGGAAGCCTGACCGGTGATGCTGAACAATTGGTGGACTTTTACAAGAGCATAATGCAAAACGATCCTCGCTATGAAATTGGCACATGGGATGAATGTGAATGTATCAAAGTGTTTTACAACACCTTTATATCAGCCAAGATTGGTTTGGTCAACATGATATTGGATGTGGCTCAAAAGCAGGGCAACATCAATGTGGATGTGGTTACTAGTGCCCTGGCCAAGAGTACCATGCGCATCATGGGACCACAGTACATGACAGCGGGCATGGGAGATGGTGGTGCTTGCCACCCCAGAGACAACATAGCCCTACGCTACATGGCACAACGGTTAGATTTGGGCTATGACCTATTTGACAGCATCATGCATGCCAGAGAGATTCAAGCAGAGAATCTGGCCAAAGAATTGGTTCGTTTGGCACATGAGCATGAACTACCCATATTCATTCATGGCAAGGCCTACAAGCCCCGTGTGGAATATGTCACAGGTAGTTATAGTCTGCTGGTGGGCCACTACTGTGAGCACATGGGGTATCCAGTCACCTACATTGATCCACTAACTGAACCCCACACACCCATTAGCATCAAAGGCATTGTTTTATTGGCACACAGCGCCAGCACGACCTACAAATACGCCGAGACTGTGGAAGACCAATTGTACTGTGCTATAGAGACAGGCAGCGTGGTGGTTGACCCTTGGCGCAAATATGCCAACACTACCTTACAGGTAGTACACTGGGGCAACACTAGACACCGTAACGTTCAATAAACTCTTGACCCCAACTATCAGACATTTCTAGTTCTCTTAGACGCTGGTAGTTGTGCTCCAAGATGGGCCAAACACTATATATAAAATCTTGGCGTTGGCTCAAATCCCAAGCTGTGATTGTTTTGACCAAGTTGACTATTTGGGTCAACCTCTTGGCATGGTTAGTTTCAAGATCATAACTTTCGTCCCAGTAGTCATGGAAAGTTTTAAATCCTTGACTTTTTAACCAGGCCAATGATCCTGGTGTACTGACCAATACAAATGGATGCTTGAAGCTAATGGGCTTGTATATTTTTTCAGTTAGGTGAACTTCATCTCTAAAGAAAAATGTTTCAGTGACTAGGCTAAACATGGTGTTTAGATACTGTTCAATGGCATTGTCAGCACGATCCTGGATGCTTCTATTGAAATTGGCTATGAGCTCTAAGGGCAACTGACTATTGACCACTTGACCCCAATGCGCATCCAACCCCAACTCCACAGTGTCTATTTTATCCCTATATTCTTCATAGGCCTCTAGATATGTTCCTCTGTAGCTTTTGGCGGGCATACTGACCAGCCCCTGACCCAATATGCCTTCTCGAGCTAGAAGAGCCAGTAACAGCACACGCTGTGCATGATGATTGTAGTTGTAACAGAGAAAACTATGTGCGTTCAACTGCCGATTCTGCACGTGATCCAATTCCGTGTTAGAAGGCAGCATCTTGTAAAATCTTCTATGATCTCTTAAAAACACAGGCGCATGACAAGTCTGCATGCCGCCGCTGGGCAAACTGGCATGATTGGCAGCATTGCTGAAATATATGATCTGCTGTAATGGTATCTGCTTGCTGGTGAAGTATTCAACTATTTGACCTATAAACAGTGAGTCAAACCAAGCTTCACAACAGTTGTTCAAAAAGAGAAAGCAACTGCCAGCACGAACATCTTCCACAACCTCGTCACAAACGTTGTTTAATGTCAATGCATCCCTACTCTCGAGTAACAGATCCAACGCTTCACTTAGACTGTTAAAGGGCAGGTATATCTCATAGATGTACTGACACTTGGGCCTGGTCATGTGTATCTCACTATTGACCATTAATAGTTGTCGTTGCTTGCTGAAGCGTCCTAGGTCTTCTTCCTTAAGATCTGTAATATTACTGTAGTGTGTGCCCACTGCATGTTTAAACCACCAGTGAGTTAATTTTACAGTTTCCAACATGCCACTCCGTTTGCATAATCCTTGAACTGCCAACCCCGTGACAACAGCAAGGGTACACATGCCCCACCCTTGCCTGCATACACTCCATCATGGGTTAGATAAGTGTCATCAATTATGATCACACTACGCTCAGTCATCAAGGGCAGTACAGCCATCAACTGGATCAAATGCACAGTTTGACTCTGCAGATTGTTCATGTGCATGTTTAACTGTTTGTATCGAACAATTTGTTGTTGTATGTGTGTTCTTTTATCTTCAAAGGGTTTTGAATTACAGTTGTCCCAATCAAAGTTGTCCAAGAACACTAGGCTGAACTGACCCTGATGTTGCTGAACAAACTCACTGCCATCTTGACAAACAAACTCTATATTGGTTCTATCTCTATAGTAGTGGATGTTTCTATCTATGCGTTGAGGATCTATGTCCACGCTGTACAAACGAGTGGGGCACAGATCACTGAGTAGTGCAGTCTGTTCTGATCCATTGTCAGTGCCTATTTCCAGCCAAGCCTCAGAGTCTATTCTAGTTAGATGATCGTCCAATGCTTGTTTGATATTCATTCCCATATTTTTATCCTAATGTAAAGTTATTGTGGCTCATGTGTGTACCTTGCTATCACACTGACACGGCATTGATTTGGTGGCACCGGCGCCACGCTGTGTAATATGTTCTGTGGTCTGCTCATGAAGTAGCCGGCGTTGCGTGTGTAACTCAGTTCTATAGTGGGCTTGGGTGAGAATATGCTGTGATGAAAACGTGTGCCCATACTTGCATCTCCATGGCCCAAATAGATCTGCATGTGATATTCAGCGGGTTTGAACTTCCTGGCATCCGTGTGCCATCTATAAGTTAACCCCTCAGTGTCCCGCCACAACTGCCATGAGGTTAACACCAAAGCCCTACCTGCCCAAGCACTCACATGAGATCTTGCGATAGTATTGAGATAGGTGTCAGTGACACCCGTATGACCAGACATGACACTTCTATGTGCCTGTGCATAAGAACCCCAAGCACTAGTGGCCGTCATAAGATCAAGATCCTCTAGTACATTTTGGGGAAAGTAATCGTGTATGAGCACTACCTTACGATGCCAGCTGAGATTATAGTTGATCAAGTTCATGCTATGCCCTCACTGCGCGAAGCGCACCGCGTCCGCGGTATTTGTATGTCATAAACAATTCCGCTAAGACCAAGTCCTAGTCGTGCTAAAGTATAATACATGTCAAGCAATGAGTATGACATAGATAGCGATCCAAATAACAAATAAAATGATGTAATTCATAGTATATTATATAGTAAATATCACATGCAGTCAACAACTATCATGAACTTCGTATACACCATACTGGACAATGAACTATACTATTGTGTAGCGTTAATGTTCATGTGCGTACAAGCATTTGGCGTGGGCTTGTTATTGGGCACACTGATACTAATGGTCTAGCTGTGGGTATGCGTGTATAGCACTATACAATATAATCTTCCCGTGGTACGGGTTCCAGCGTGGGATCAATTAACAATGCAAAGTCCCTACAAGACTCTGGAAACCAAAACAACATGTGACTGATCTGATCACTGATAAAACCATTTTTATCCCGTACAAGATTCCATAACAACTCACGAGTGGTCCAATGGCAAGTACATTTATAACAGTATAGGCGCATAGTGTATATAGTCCTGTATATACTAATGGTCTAGCTGTGGGGTCTTGCACGTACACACTGCGTATGAACTGCGTAGCAAAGAGCTAGCTGTGGTGTCTTGGGTGTAGCGTGTACACAAGGTAGACAATATTGATTAGAGTTCTTGTTAAGGTTTTGATCCTAGGGCTAAATGGATGCGGCACCTTACGTTACTGTATATACACGGGAGGACTATAGGAGAATGGCGTGTGCGTAGCGATGCGTAGGGAGAGTATTTGGCTTGCGTAGATGAGCATTGAGAGAGTATTTGAACATAGCCTCTCGTCACCATGAGCCTCCAAAAAATTTACGTGCATTATTCTGCATCCTAGGCCTTTCAAACGGTGCGAAATCGCGAATCTGTTGCACTTTATCACACTCTTTCACACTTTTCTACCGCCTTTTAACGGTGTTCTAGTGTGGTTCTACACTCAGTCTACACTCTGCTCTACAGTGTATATACACGAGAGGCGGGGCACCGCAACCTAGAGACTGTATAGACTCTTATATACAGAGTCATAAGGTTAGTTTGAGCCGTCTAGCTATACAGTATATACAGTCAACATGGCCTATACAGTGTATGATATACTATACGGTGACCCACTAGTGTATAGTATACTAGACTTATTGACTTGTGTGTTCATTATCATTATGATTGTCTGCACTAACTAGTAATCCATTCGGAGGTTATCAAGGCGAATTTAGACACAAAGGTCTTGGGAGGTCATTAGGCGGTTACCAAAGTGGAGAAAGGTAGATAACGGTCCGCCGAATTGTCAACCGATTTTTGGTGAAGGTGTTGTATTTTCCAAACCAATTTCCGAACCAAAACGGTTAGTTAGCGCCAACTAACCAAGAACCGTTCGCCCAGCCTCGCCGTCCATCCCCTTAAGTAGTTCGAACACTATTGCGGTCTACCCGTTTTCTTATTATGTCTTAATTATAGTGTCACTCAGCCAGTTTGTCAACCCCCTTGATGAACCCATGACGGCATCATGGGTATTATTTTGCTGTTGACATTTTGGTTGAGTCATGCTATACTATACACTTAAACACTAAAGGAAACACATGACAGAAGTCAAGCGCAGAATCGACAGCTTAATGCTACAGTTACAAGACTTGTTGGACCAAGCGGGCTTAGACGAGCACGACGCTATACAGACAGCATTTAACGACCTCGCTATTGTACTAGACGATGTTGTAAATTAACAACAAACGAGTGCGGATTTTGGTTGACAAGATCCGCAAGTGACACTATAATTATGATATGATGGAAACAAAGACACGTAGAACCCCACGCAAGGACTGCTCATATATCATATATGAAGTAGTCAGCGAAGCTGGAGACTCATACATTGGCTTGACACGCAAGGGCTCGTTGACTGCGGACAAGGCAGTTAAGGAGCGTTGGCGCAAGCATACCAGCAGAGCCCGTAACGAAGATCGTAAGTGGGCCTTATATGTATACTTGAAGACTGGCGGATTGACAATGTCATGGACTCATCGTATAATAGAGATAGTTAGGGGTAGGGCAGAAGCTTATGCTCGTGAGCGCGAGATCGTTAAGACTGTTAGACCCCAACTCAATGACCAATACCTTTAAGGAGCGCATATGATAGCAGAAGACATACGAGAGCGATTCGATACCAAACACGGTACACCATTTGATCGTGGCTCAGCGGACAGTTGGTACAGCCGGCCATTCAATCCCCACTACGGCGGAGTGGGTGGGGACAGCGGTAGCCGTGTTGAACTGGCCAACATGACTGTGGATGAGATCGTGGCCTATACGGCAGGCTACAATTGGAACGAGCAATACGGCGGGAAGAAAAGCTGGGATTGACAAAACGGTCGGATGGTGTTATACTATACACTTAAACACTAAAGGAGCGCGATATGTATACAGTTGAAATTTATAAAAAGGATGCTCGTACTAAGACAGGCGAGCGCCTTGTCAGCAAGACGGACTACGATACAGACAATAAGAGTATGCTGGAGCATACCGTCAAGCATACGTGGCGTCCAAGCCAAGGCTTCCGCTATGAGATCCACGAGACAATGGTGGAGCGAACCAACATGATGGGTGGCGGCAAGTACACGGAACGATATGATACTCCCAACTATTGCTCGCCCAGCTGTGAATCCTACTGGAGTATGTAATACCCTTCCAAACTGTCAGGCTTCTTCAACGAGTGCTTGACAGCTTGGTGAACTGGTGCTATACTATGGTTAAGTTAACAAAAGGAGCGAACCTTGTTTAAATTACTTTCAACAGCGAACCCCAAGATCCAAAAGGGTACAGAGCGTGGATACTTATCATTCATCTTACACCTTGCCCCATCCACCCTTAGCGGGCACAATACTTGCCCCAAGGCCACAAAGGGTTGCACGGCCGCTTGCCTTAACACCGCAGGGCGTGGTGGCATGTTCAAACGTGGCGAGACTACCAATGTCATACAGAAGGCACGCATCCGCAAGACTAATTATTTCTACAATGACCGTGCAGGCTTCATGTTTGATTTGATGCAAGACATCAAGAAGGGCATACGACTTGCCAACAAGCTGGGCTTGGAGCCAGTGTTCCGTTTGAATGGTACCAGCGACTTGTCGTGGGAGAAGTACACTATGACTGAAGGCAAGAATGTGTTTGACGTGTTCGCAGGCATTCAGTTCTACGACTACACCAAGGTCTTGGGACGCAAAGTCAAGCATATCGAAAACTACCATTTGACCTTCAGCAAAGCTGACGGCAACGATTCGGATGTTGCAGAAGCACTCTTGCAAGGCATGAGCGTGGTTGCAGTCTACGACAAGATCCCAGCGGGTGTGCCCAGTGCGGACTTGGATGACTTGCGCTTCTTAGATCCTAAAGGCATTATGCTTGGACTTAAGGCCAAGGGTCGTGCTAAGAAAGATTATAGCGGGTTCGTAATCCGTGTGGCGGAGGCGGCATGACAGGATTTCGTAGTAAGAAAACGAGTGCGGTTGATAAACTAAAGGAGCTGGGTATGAAGAAGGTTATTGTACGAACAGAGCTATATCAAGAACTTGAAGTGCCGGACAGCTGGGATCGATACGATGTATACGACTTCCTAGCAGAGCATCAGTCGTTCCGTGGCGCTTTCCACGGTGTCAGTAACGAAGATCAAACAGCTCGAATCATTGACTTGGGCATTACAACCGAAACAGTAACCGAAATGGGCGAGGAGGCCTTTGATGAGTGAACTAGCATATGATATCGAACAGCTCTACATTGACGGGCTGAGCCCCCGGGAGATTGCAACCCAACTGGCTTGCCCAGTGTCGTTCGTCTATGATTGGCTGACCGAACAGGGTGTTGCAGAAACACAACAGGAAGAGTTCAGCCCCTACAACGGTGCTTGACATTTTGGTTGAGTGGTGCTATACTATAGGTTAAGTTAAACAAAAGGAGCGACACTTATGTATGATACAGTTAAAAACCCAATCCCCCGTAGTGGTATGTGGGCAACACCTAATTTGGAGTCTCTGCAGAAGATGTTGGGATGCCTATCGGGTGCGGAGCGAGCACTGGCCACTCACTTTGTCATGCTCACACTCAACGCATGCCATCAAGTGGTTGAAGACGAGATTCTCAGTAAAGAAATCTTTGCACAATAAGGAGTAGAGCATGGAAGAGATTGTACTAGAAGGTTTGAATGATCGTCAGCGGGTGCTGGCCGACATCATGTGGAGTATCGAGGAATGGACCGACGTGGAGCGGTTCATTGCAACCCTGCCCAAGCGAGAGCGGGCCGAGTGTGAAAGCATCGTGGAGATGATGAAGATGGAGTTGGTGGAGCAGTATCGTAAGGGCATGGAGATTGAAAATACCCAGGAAGCGAACAAGGTTATTAAATCCGTGCTTGACAAGTTCAAGAAGTGAAGCTACAATAAGAACAAGTTAAAAGATAAAGGCGATCCTCAAATGTAAGAACCCAGCAGAAATGCAAAAAGGGTTGTAACCAAGGGATACGAAGCGAGTTTGGAGACTCGGCCTCCGCGACAACATAGATAAACACACTGCCGAAGTTGGTTCGGTTAGACAGGGAGATCCAATTGCCCATGTTGTTAGTGTGTTTTTCTATGGTGTTGGGCCATTTGAGTTAGGGTTACTCCAGAACGCAAAGCAGGACGCATTAAATGGACCTTGAAGGTCAGCCCGCAAGGGATGCATGTCAAAACGCTGAGCAGGGAGTATTAAATCAGTCTGTGACTGAGCCCATTTTATAATGCCAAGGTAGTCCTCTGGGAGGGCAACGGATTGTCTATCCGACCTAGGCGGGTTCGATCCCCGTCCTTGGCGCCAAGTTAGTGGTTGACAAAATCACGAAGTGAACGTATACTATAGGTTAAGTTAAACAAAAGGAGCGCGATATGGGAACACGAAGCAGAATTGGCGTAATGCACGGAGACAATGTCAAGAGCGTATATTGTCACTGGGACGGCTATCTAGAGCACAACGGAGCAATCCTCCAGGAGCACTATGACAGCGTCAAAGCAAATCAACTGGTGGCACTGGGCGACTTGTCCAGCTTGAAGCCCGAGATTGGCATCCAGCATGCCTTTGGCTATCACGGCACAGAGATATCCGCAGAGGACTACGAAACACAATTTGGCAACATGTGCACCTTCTACGGACGTGACCGTGGCGAGAAGGGTACAGAGTGGAAGACACATACCAACTTCGTAGACTTCTTTGCAGAGGTTGAAGGCTCGTGGGGCGAGTGGTACTACATCATGCGGGACGGTGTATGGTACGTGGGCAACTGCCACAAGACGGACGAGCAGTTCTATCAAAAGCTGGTACCATTGACAGAAGCCCTTGCCACAGTTAAGGAAACGGCATAATGCAAACATGGAGAGCAGTCGTTGAAGTCAATGGCACTCTACTGAGCGTGACTGTTCAAGCTGAGAATAAGTACTTTGCCGAGTGCCAAGTGGCCGCTCAATATGGTAAAGAAAACATTCGAAGCTTGATGGAAAACTATTGACAAAACAGCGAAAAGGCTGTATAATTAATTTTTAAACAAGTTAGGAGCGACAAATGGCGAGAGTTGTAACTATGGAGATGATGGCAGAGATGACTACAGCAAAGAGAGCCTCTAAGGGCGAAGTCAAAAGTCTAGAGATGGACAAGGTTGATAAGGTGCTCAACGAGAGTGATGACCAGATCATGGGTCGCTTGCGTGAACGTTTCAACATACTGGACGACATGACCCGTGCTGTGAAAAAGGGTGCTGTACGTGCCATGATCGTATCCGGCCCCCCGGGTGTGGGCAAGAGCTTTGGTGTAGAGAAGGTCTTGGGCAAGCATGACATGATGGCAGACATCGCTGGCAATGACAAGCTGAAGAAGTATGAAGTGGTCAAGGGTGCAATGAGTGCGTTGGGCCTGTATTGCAAGCTCTACAACTTCAGTGACAAGAAAAACATTCTAGTGTTTGATGACTGTGACAGTGTGCTGTTGGATGACCTCAGCCTTAACATTCTCAAGGCAGCATTGGACAGCGGGTCAAAGCGTATGATTCATTGGAACACAGACTCACACATGTTGCGTCGCGAAGGTGTGCCTGACAGCTTTGAGTTCAAGGGTGGTGCTATCTTTATCACCAACATCAAATTTGAAAACGTTAGAAGCAAGAAGCTTCGTGATCACCTTGAGGCATTGGAGTCACGCTGTCACTATCTTGACCTTACCATTGACACAGAGCGTGAGAAGGTGTTGCGCATTAAACAGATCGTTGAAGACGGCATGCTAGACAAGTATGAGTTTGAGCCGGGTGCAAAAGAAGAGATCCTGGACTTCATCGATCAAAACAAGAAGAAGCTGAGAGAACTCAGCCTACGTATGGTGCTCAAGCTAGCGGATCTTAAAGCAGGGTTCCCTGACCGCTGGACTGGCATTGCAGAGATGACTTGTATGCGTCGTGGTTAACTGATTCGCTCCCAGAAGACTAGACCTCAAGTCTAAAAACCCTAGTAGGGTTTTTGGGGCCCGGATTCGCTCCCCGGGCTTTTTTTTGGTTGACACATCGAAGGACTGGTGCTATACTATAGGCTAAGTTAACAAACGGAGAGAGCGATGGCAACAGTAGAAGGCAAGCGAGTGCAGGTTGGGGACTGGGTCAGCTTCAAGTCTGACATTGAGCAATCAGGCAAGATTGTCCGCATTGATGGGGATCGGCTGACCCTGGAGAACATCAACGGGTTTGATGGTGACTACATAGGCGGGCAAGAAATAACCACACAGTCAGCCAGGGATTGTTGGATTGAAGGTTGACAGTTTGGTTGAGTGGTGCTATACTATAGGCTAAGTTAAACAAAAGGAGCAGACATGTTAGACATCACTAAAATTGTAAAGACTTACAGTGGCAAGCGCGGTTGTATGTGCGGGTGCTTAGGTAAGTATTCATACACTGCTGACGGGGCTACGAATCACGGTCCAGGCTATGATGTAACGGATGCTGTCAACGAGCGCAGTGTTAGGATCATTGCTAAGAAGATCCTTGCACACCCCAACGTAAAATGGCAAGACAATATTGCATACGTTGAAGAAGGTGGTCGCACTAAGGCAATTTACTTTAAGGAGCAAGCATGAACGATGTAAACGACTTTGGCATGTTCACCGACCAAGGTGAAGTGGTAGCCGAGAAGGTAGTGGCACTGGCCCAAGCCGCAGGCCTCAACTGGAAACAGACCATGAGCATTATGCGATTCATCGGTGATCAAAAGCGAGATCAATATGGTGAGATCAACGACACCGCAGTGCGCGAAGTGATCTATGACCGTTGCAAATTTACAACAGACTTCTACGCATAACGGTTGACATTTTGGTTGAGTGACGCTATACTATAGGTTAAGTTAAACAAAAGGAGCAGAGATGAACATAAGCACAATAGAGCAGTATGTAGAAAAAAAGAACAGTTGGGGCAAACTGTTTGGGAATAAGCCACTGAGCCTGTTGAGTGCAACGGATCGTCAAAAGATTGCAGACAGCATTGACAGTGACCTTAGCCCAGAGAACCTCACATGCGATGGTGAGCTGCCACGCAGTCAAGTTCAAGCTCGCTACAAGATGCTGACCCGTGCGGCACAGGAGTTGCAGAGCATTGATTCTTCAGTAACCTTTTACGAATTCAACTAAGGAGCCCTTATGCCTAATTGGTGCAATAACACATTGGAACTTCATCACGAAGACCCAGCAATGATTGAGCGGGCTAGGAAAGCCTTTGCAGATGGTAAACTGTTGAATGAGTTTGCTCCAGTGCCAGAGAGCCTGCATATTGTGGCAGGCAGGGTTGGTGACGGTGACGAGCAGAGGAAGTTGGAAGAGGACACTGCCCGTAACATTGAAATCCACGGCTATGGCAACTGGTATGACTATTGTGTGAACGAGTGGGGTACCAAGTGGGATGTGGGTGGTGATGACTATAACGAACCCCATCAGGAGACACCCAACAAGATCACGATGAGTTTTGACAGTGCGTGGGCTCCGCCTACTACGGCCATGGACAAGTTTGAAGCATTGGGTTTCTCAGTGCGCCTTTATTACTACGAGCCAGGTATGGCCTTTGCTGGCATATACGAAGATGGGCATGATGCCTATTACGAACTCGGTAACATGACATCTGAACAAGTAGCAGAAGAAATTCCTTCTGAACTTGATGAGATGTTTGGCATATCGGAAACGATGGCCGAATATGAAGCCGAAGAGGCGGAAGAAGAAGATGAAAACAAATAAACAAAAGAATCAAGAGTTCGATACCAAACAGAAGGAACGAGTGCGGCCCAAAGGTCCCGAGTATGTCTGGCAACCATTGGAGGCTGTGATCAGACAGTGGGTCCTGAATAGGAAATGAGTCGCTTGGAACTTTTTGGTAGGCCCTGGACGATATTCAATCCGGCAAACAAGGCGCATCGTCGTTGGTATTACCAATTCGTTAAGACAAGCTCATGGGGTGAATGCCCTGTAAGGTTTGTGGTCCCTGAAGATCACGGCGATTTGGTCACAATGATCCAGCGAAGTTTGATCGCTCATTATGTCCAAAGCGAGTTTGAGCGGCCCAAGAAGGTTGCTCAAAAAGGTAAGAAAACGGTTGACATCAAACCAAAACGGTAGTATAATTAATGCATACGTTGGGATGTTCCTAACGTTATTTTTAAACACAGAAAGAGGCACACACAATGGCTACAGATAAACTTTTCAAGGTAGTTGGTATTTCTAAACACATGGGCGAGTACAAGGTTCGCTTTGCAAATGATATCATGCGTATCAAAGTACTTACAAAGGGTGGACACACAGACATCCGTTTGGCAGAGCTGGACGAGCCCGTAAGCAAGATGGAGGCAGCTATTGCCCTTAAGGCACTAGAAGAGTTCCAAGACGTTGCGGCACAGGCCACCATCGTGGAGTACGTGGAGCGCAATACTCCCCGCACTAACCCAGTGTCAACTCCCACAGCAACTAAGAAAGCAGTTGCCAAGGCTCCAGTCAAGGCTAAGGCGCCAGTTAAGGCTAAGGCCAAAGTTACTGAGGATGACGACACTCCGTTCTAATCCTGGCGTGACAACCATGGGGGCGCAATGCCCCCAATACTACGAGAACAGAAATGAGTAATTGGGTTCAATATGAAGTCTGGTCTGAGGACGGAGCAGGACATCAAGAACTAGTCCTCACTACCGCTAGTCGCAAAGAAGCACTGGCCATAGCTGAGAAAGAGCACAAGGAAACGAGTGCAATCGTCACAGTGTACGAAGAAACCGTAGACGGTGAATACGAGTTGATTAAAGAGTTCAGTTAAACTCAATGGGCCCCTAGCTCATGTTGGTTAGAGCAGTGGACTCATAATCCATTGGTGCCGTGTTCGACTCACGGGGGGCCCACCAACTGTTGTGAAAACGCAACACTTTTTTGGTTGACATTTCGAGCAAGTGGTGCTATACTGTAAACACTAAGAAAGCGAATAGACATGTTAACACAATCCCAAACAGACGAATCCCTACAGTGGTCCGGAGCAGGCTTCATTGTAGCGGGCCACGTGCTCAATGCCATAGGCCCAGCTGTATATCCCTACAACATCATAACCTTTGCTGTGGGCACAATCCTGTTCCTCACATGGGCCTTTAGGGTCAAGAACAAGCCACAGGCAGTGGTCAACATCATATCATTAGCCATAGGGCTAGTAGGGTTATACAAAGCATTTGGTTGACATTTTGGTTGACCCGTGCTATAATAAGTTTTTAAACAGTACAAAGAGCGAACAATGATCAAAGTATCAACAACACTAAACACAAACGGCCGTGGCTTTTGGAGCCGCACAGCTACAGCAGTAGACGTTACCAAAATGGACTTGCAGTACTGCAACATAGACAAAGACTTTGGCGAGCTGTGCGTGTACTTTGCAACGGACGAGCTGGGATGCAATTGCTGGGAAACTGAAGTTGACGGTCTCATTTACACAGACAAATTGTTCCTGCAGGAGCTCCGTGCATACTTGCAAACGATCGGCTTCTCTGAAGCAGAAGCTATGGATGTAAGCTACAGCGAACAAGGCATGCAAACAGACAACTATGTGAGCTTGGATGTGGGTGCGCCATTTATTGCAGGGCTTGAGCGTTTGGACCCTGCGCATGTTGAAGCTGTTCACGCTGAGTGCGCGGACATTTAATTTTGGTTGACAAATTGGTTGAACCTTGCTATAATACACACATGGACACAAACACACAGGAGCACACAATGGATTACGAAAACACAGTAGACACACAACGGGGCATGGCACAGATGCTGGGCAAGACCTTTGTGCAAGTGACAGGTTCCGTTGATAGCGACGAGATGCTGTTCGAAACAGCACAAGGCGAGCGATTCCTCTTTGCTCACATGCAAGACTGCTGTGAGACTGTACGCATCAACGACATCACAGGTGTCCTCGAGGACTTGGTAGGTGAGCCACTCCTGATCGCTGAAGAAGTGTCGGGTGCTACTGAGCCAGACGAAGAGCACTACGAAAGCTACACTTACACCTTCTACAAGTTCGCTACCCGCAAGGGATATGTGGATGTGCGTTGGTTGGGTGAGAGCAACGGCTACTACAGCGAGCGAGTGGACCTGTTCGTGGAGGGTGTGGTTGTTCCAGGAGAGCATCAGCCACGCCTAGGCGACCTGCTACGTGCCAAAATGATTGGTTGACAGTTTGGCGTTTTGGTTGTATAATATACACTTACACTAGCAAACAAGGAGCGCAACATGGAAGAGTTCAAAAGCTGGGAAGAGATGAGCACCCTGGAGCAGTATGCTTGCCAGTTCTGGGATATGTATAAGGATGCCTACGGCGTTCGCCCACGCGGTATCGACACCACAGACTGGACTGAAGCAGGGTTTGAAGCTGAGTTCGTCTACCTTGCCAAGATCATTGATCGGGAGAACAAGGACCGCGAAGCCGCTGAAGAAGTGGCCATGCATGAGTTCGAGATGCGTATGCAGGACCTGTTCCGTTCGGGTGCTACGGACCGTGAGATGGCCATGCGTTGGATCCACGAAGCAGAAGAAACCAACGGGGACGACGAGTACCTTTGCTATACCCTGGGCCTGCCCTACCGTTACTTTGTTGTGAAGGAGACTGTATGAAAGGGTCGTTGAGACTGTTACTGGGATTCCTCTTAGTTGCCAGTGCCATGGGCGCCGATGATGCCGCTCCCATTAGCGCCATCTTATGGTATGCGTTCTTTGGCTTGCTCATCATGTGGTGGGGTGTTCAAGCAATGAAATCGGTTGACAATACCACGAAGTGACGCTATACTATAGGTTAAGTTAAACAAAAGGAGCGAACCTTATGCGAACCCAAACTACTAGACTGTTGGACATGATAGCGGATGGTGTCATCAGTGCCCAAGCCGTTGCAGAGATGGCACTGAGCTACATGAGCGAAGATGAAGTGGCAGACATGATGCAGTGCAACGACATCCTCGAAGACGAGGATCTTGACGAGGATGATGGACAACCCGACGAAGCTCAGGAGTGGGAGAGCTTTGACGCAGACTGCTGATATCGGTTGACATTTTGGTCAAGTGGTGCTATACTATAGGTTAAGTTAAACAAAAGGAGCGAGCGATGAAAACAATCCAAGAAGTTAATAGTGCAATCATGTTTGGCACATGGACCAACGTAGAGCTGTCCAGCATGATTGATGCGGTCAAGTGGAACAGAGCCCAACTGACTAAAGACGTAAAGAACTCGATCAAGCCAGGTCAAATGGTCAAGTTCACATCCAGCAAGACTGGTCAGACAATGGTTGGCGATGTCACTAAGATTGCCATTAAGTATGTGACGGTGCGTACCCCAGCAGGTATGTGGCGTGTGCCCGCTAACATGTTAGAAGCCGCTTAAGGAGCAATTATGAACTACGATAACTTTGCCTCATTTGATATCAACGAATGCTGTGACCACTTTGACAGCGAGAAGCAATCCAACTGGAAAAAGATCAACAAGTTCATTGTAGCAGATGGACAAGAGTTTGCGCACATTATGCAAACAGAGTTCGACTTTGATGAAACGGGTGCAAACGAGTACGAGGCCTTCCAAGCAGGCGTCAAGTATGCACTGAGCAAGATGAATGTGGCGTTTGAAGCTGGTGGCATTGACCTACAGGTCTGCGAGGTGGACTTGGTAGAGAGCATGGGATTCGTGCTGGTACGCTGTGATGACGAGCCCGAAGACTTTGTGAAACGAGTCTTGAAGAAGCCTGTTACCGTGGTGGAGAGCTGGGTATGAACGTACACTTTATCGACAGCGGTATAGCACAGGACCTAGGCATGTGGGAAGTGGATGTTCACAGCTTCAAGATGGATGCAGATGATGCTCCATATGCTATAGTAAGCAACCCGTTCTTCCCCGGCGATAGCCTCAGAGCCGAGTACAATCTTTACAACAATTGCCTACAATGGGTAGTAGATGTCAGTTGACAAATTGGTTGAGTGATGTTATACTGTAAGTTAAGTTAAACAAAAGGAGAGAGCGATGCAAGTTAAAGAACTGATAGAAATGTTGCAGGACATGAACCCTGAGTCAGACGTACACTTTGCCTATAACTATGGCGACCACTGGCGCACAGAAGTGGCTCCCAAGTTGAGCCGTGTGGATAACGGCGCGGTGGTCTACAGTGAGTATCACCGTATGGACAAGATGCTAGAGGATGATGGCGACACAGAGTTCGATGATGAGGGCAACGAAGTTGTTGATGAAACCCTACGCCGTGTAGTGGTATTGAGTTGACATATTGGCAAGACGGTGCTATACTATAGGCTAAGTTAAACAAAAGGAGCGATAGATGATTACAGCAGAACAGATCCGTAGCGGTAAGGCCATTGCAGAGCAAGCAGGCTTGGCCATGTATCAACGCATAGGCGAGCGCGATGCTTGCGGCTTTGGTTGGGTAGAGGTCTACGTGGACCGCACTAACAGTGCTCAGGCTAAAGAGCTGATTGCCGCAGGCTTCCGCAAGGACTACAAGCCCAAGTGCTTGACCATGTGGGATCCAGCTGGCGTGCCCACGCAGAGCATTAGCGTAAAGGAAGCTGGCGCAGATGCCTACGCCACATACCTCACAGCATTAGGCCTGAAGGCATATGGTTGCAGTCGACTAGACTAACAGCTGAACGATAAAGAACAATCCGGTCTCAATGGCCGGATTCTTTTTGGTGGTGGAGAATATAATTAAGAAAAGATTATAGGGGTCGGGGGCTATACAAACAAAACTGTTGCGAAAAAACAACAGCGCAAACGTCTTAAAATCCCCCGCTAAAAACGTCCCATATGTGCTAAAACCCCCCACCCGATCTCTAAGTACTTGTACACTATTTTTTGCGTACAATATTTTTTACCCTGCAGGACCCTTTCGGCATATAAATACACTACTATGCGAATACATGAACTTACCGAAAATCTAGCCAGCACACTAGTCAAAGGTGCCGCCGCTGTTGCAAAGTCTGTTGACACATATAAACTTAGAGCAATTCTTGGCAACATGCGTCCTTTAGATCGATTGCCTCCCAACGAAGCTCGTCAAGATCTTTATGCCATGATTAGAAATCTTAAAAAGATTGAACTTGAAATCCCTCAAGTGGCAGATGTTATCAAGTTCATAGAGCAACAACAGAACAATCCTCAATCAGCGCAAGTGTTACAAATGGCCGTAACCATGCTTAGAAAAATAGTTGGTTGAAGTTGTTCTAGAGCTGTTGCACAGTACGCACAGTACGCACAGTACGCACAGTACGCACAGTAAATCACAGTTACACCCACGAGGCGCATAGTAGCAAAATTTTTTGCGCTGACGCTTCGCGTGTAGAGTCTCGACCAACATCCTCCCTAGGCTCTTCTCTATCTATTAAATACACTATGAGACACTACTACATACTAACAGCTGATCCACGTCGTGGTGAAGTATTCAACTTTATTGATTATCATAGGCTACGTTTTGAAGTACACCTAAACCGCACTCGCTTTTGGGTACCAGAAGGATCAGTGCTTACTGAGCTGGTAATACGTTTTGGGGATTGTTGTCATTACGTGGATGAAACGGTGGATCTCATCACGGGCACGTAGTCGTTCTGTATGCTCACACACTGTTTTAAAAATTCACTTATGTACAAGAAATGTGTGCTCAACAGCATATACAACTCTTGATTAAGTTCATCAGCGGCCTTTGAGTAAGCACCCTGTCCTATTTGCACATAGTAACTGCGGCTCATGCCTCTGCGTGTCAAGTACATGGGACATATGCCCACTGCCCACAATGCTGTGTCTCCCAAGTCCTTGGCGTCTTGGGCTGATCTCATGGTTAGATAACGTTCAGCCCAAGTGGGTTGTGGCTCCCACTGCGGCTTGTCCAACTTGTCCGCCAATATGGCCGTGCAGTACACAGTGATGGGTTTAGGTAGATCAAGACCCATCACTGACTGGCATTCATGTACCAAAGTATTGATTGCGTCAAAGTAGGCCTGATTCAGCATACTAGTATTTACATTTTAGTCTATATCTGCTATAATGTAATCATAATGTAATAAATATTACACCACAAGGAGAATGCCATGCACTATGTCCTCACCACTAAGAATGGTAATGAGTATAAGTTTTATGTATTGGCCTGCGCAGAAACTTATAGAACCATGTGGGGTGGCACACTACACAGTGTGGAAGATGAGTACACTACTCCTCCGCCACAAGAGATCAAGCCACATCTCCGTTTAGTAGCCTAGTGATATAGCTCATGCTTTCCTTCACTTCCCATGTGCCATGTGGTGGGCAATGGATAAATGTAACGTCTTCAACCACAGCGGGTTCTTCTTCAACTGCTTCTCTGGTCACTGTGGCAGTGAACATGCTCACAATGATGTCACTGTTCAGCACAACTTTCTTTTCCTTGTGTGCCGGTGCAATATTGGTTAGTGTAATAAACATGCGTTTTCCTTTTAGTCACATACTTAGTTAAATATTGTCATGGCCCATGTACATATTGACTTTGGCATTGACAATACTCTCGGACCCTTGGGCTACATAGTTGGAGAGCTGAATAGAGAATGTTGGCTAGTGGATCTAGGGCATTTGGGCATTGAGTATACAAGAATAAACGACACTGATATTGTGATAGCAGATAGAGATCTAACCAAGCTGATATTATTTTATCCCTCCAGCAACTTACGGATAACTACTATATGAACCCAAGTATCAGCACACAATACTCTAGCCCAGACGATGCCGGAGCTACCAGCAGTCCCGTGGGATCAACTGGCCCAGTTAATAACGCCCGAGACCTTACACCTGATATACAGAGAGTATACGCACAGTTAGAACTGCTACAGCGTAACTATAATAGATTGGCCAACCGTGTGCGTGAATTGGAAACTAGATTGGAACTGGTCAATCAAAGAATGAATTAATGTTGGGCCTGTTGTTGCGTTAATTCAACAACATCCTTCACAATGGCATACTCAAAATTCCAAGTATCCGCATTTTCACGCACCAATTTGGCGCCGTTACGTTCATGGAACTTGCGGGCCATTTCTGTTTGTGGGCTCAGTGTCACCATCTTGACAACACTTTCAGGCAACTGGTCACGTAGCGCAAAGATCAACTTTTGTGCCGCGCCCGCACTATAACTCCAAATGGTATAGGCCACTGCCACAGTAAGCTCGCCCACTGGGGTACTCAATAATGTGTTTTCACTATCGGGGATAGCATCGCAAAGTGCCACGCAGACTGCACTACGTATTTTATCTTCTTCACACCATAGATAAATCTTGGCCCGCTCGTTGATTCTATCTGTTAGGGCTATGTTTGGACGTACTGGATCATCTCGGATTATCTCAGTGCGTGGATCGTCTAAGCGTGTGATACATTCAAGCATTTTAATGCATTTCCTTATTTTGTGTAAACTTAATGCTTGTATTTATAAAATAGCACTTTATATATCATCAGATCCCATGTTGTTGAGTAACTGTCTAAGTTTTGTACTTTCAACCTGTGCCGTAATCTTTGGAGCATTGACACCGTCTTCTAATGCCGCTGGAGTCACTGTGCTCTGTCGTTGTCTGATTGTGTCCAACATACTGCTACCTGGTCTAGTGGCAGCGCCGTTGACATCTTCACTTTCATCCAAGTCTCTAATACGCAAACTGTCCAAATCAAATTCCAAATCAATCTTCATACCAACACCGCTACTGCTACGAGTTTTCATTAGTTGTATTTGATAACGTCCCCGCTCACGCATGGCTCTCGATGTAAAGATACCAAACACATTGTCCGCAGTTTGGATCTTAGAGAGTCCACCCGATATGTGGCTGTGATCAAACTCTACTTCTTCAACAGCACCACGGTTCAATTGTGCCGCTGTGACAAACACACAGTTCTTTTCCACTGCTAGGTTACGCAGTTCTTCACTTACATACTTGTCCTTGATAAACAAGTCTGCTGGACTAATCTTCTTAGAGATTGGCATCAACAAGTCCAAGTAGTCCACTAACAGCACATCTACCCGGTGTCCCATTTTGATTTCATATTCTTTCAAGTAAGCACGTACATCGTTTGCAGTCTTACCACTGGGCATGTATTTGACTTGGAAGTGTCCACTCTTCTTGCCAATCACCCGCACTTTCATTTCAACATCGTCAATGCTTTTAAAAATCTCTCTAGTGGGGATTCCAGTAAGCATACTGTCCACACGCATACTAACAAGTTCTTCACTCAGTTCCAATGTTAGATATATCACATTGAGTCCGGCTAACGCCCAGTTACAGCCTAGATTGGCCAGGAACAAACTCTTACCTGCTCCCGATCCGCCTGCAAAGATGTTAAGCTCGCCTCTGTTCATTCCGCCAAACAGTTTGTCGTCAACGCTTTTCCAACCTGTACTCACTTGTCCATTCTTATCTTTGATCCTCATCAAACGTGCCCGCGGATCCAAAAAGTAATCAGTGCCCATGTCTTTTTGTAAGCCAATTTGTACTGCCTGTTTGATCTTTTCTTCTACTGGACCATACTCACCCTTCTCCAACAAGTCTGCACTTTCAAGAATGGCACGTTCAAGACCCTTGTGTCTAATAAAAGTTTCAAAGTCTCCCAAGAGCCAATCAAAGTGTTCTTCACGCATGTCCGTGATTGTTTTAAAGTCACTGCCAGTTGTTGCGTTAATAATATCTGGAGTGGGTAATACATTGTGTTCGCTTACATAGTGTTGCAGAAACTCTGCAGACTTTTGTAGCTTTCTATCAAACAGCGTGGGGTCAAAGATGCTTTGGCAACGCACATAGGTCTGTGCATCTGCCAACATCATTTCCAAATATATACGCTGTACATCATATCCGTAATCTACATTTTGTTTCATTGTTCTTTCCTAAACCAGTTTCTTGATTGTAATTTAATTTTAAGTTCTGTTTGTACTGCGGAGTTAATAATTAGCCACAGTGTAGCTGGTCTTCCTAAGATCCTGACAGCATCATTAACGTCTTTAACGTCTTCGGGCCACGGTGGGAAACTCACGCTCCACCCAAATTCAATTGCCTGTTCCACAGTCTTCTCTCCAGCGGCATCCCTGTCTGGAACCAGTATGATCTGTCTCTGTAGTTGATTGATCAGCAAGTGTTGACCCTGCTTGATCTCACTGCCCAATAAGGCCACTCCGTCAATGCTGATAGCATCAAACGGTCCTTCACACACTATAACATACTTGCGATCCCAGTGCTGTCTATCTAGGTTAAACACATAGCCAGGCTGTTGCTCACTTAGATACTTGGGCGTCTGTCCATTAACACTACGGGCAGTCCAACCCACAATTTGTTTGTTATGATAAAACGGAACTATGAGCCTACTTCTAAATCCTAGATCATTGCTCCAATAAAATGGATAATCTTCCAAGTATAATGCTCTACTGTTGATATATTCCAACACGGGCATTAGATGTTTGTTCACTTTGCCTTCTAACCAATGTTCAATGGGTTCACTGTTTAAGGGCAATGCTCTAGGAGTGAATGTGGGTACCAGTTGTAGTTTACTTCCCAATTCAGAATCTTCTTTAACACGCATGGCATCAAATACCATTTTGTTAATGAGATCGTCGGGGATACTGAGCCAACGCATTAGATTCTTAAGTTTTGGTCCAACCAATCTTCCAGGTTGCCAACTGCTTTTGAATCCACAGTTAAAGCAATGATAACTGACAGCATCGCCACCATTCACAATAAAGCCACCACGCATACGCTTGTCAATGTTATTGCCATTGTGTACACAACAAGGCGCATTGAAACTAATCCACCCACTAGGGGTGTATTTTCGCTTGGGAGGTAAGTAGGCTAGTAGTGTGTCAGCGATAAGGCTCATATGCCTTATTTTAACTGGCTACAGTGAAAAAGTCAACAGTTCCGGTTGTCTTGATGTAACTAACTCGTATGTAAGTGTAGTCAGTTATATCAATGTCGGTAAACAACACCGGAGTACTTCTAGCTGTAGTAAATGTTTGAGTTTGAATCGTTATTGGATGTAGGAACGCTTCATGTCCGGTTACAATATTTTTGGTTGCTTGAATAGTAACGGAACCAATAAAGCCAGTTACCGATACAGATACATCAACAGTGGTAGTTGGCACTGCTTCATAATATTTAACTGGTATTGCGCTACTGTAGTGTGTTATGATCCTATCTGATATGGCCAATCCCTGATAGTTTGTTTCTTGTTGGAAGTCATCGTAACGTTGTATTGGTCGTGTTACTGGCAACACTCCACCAAGTAGTTCAAGTGTGCCGTGTGCGCCAAACCTTGAGTCACCATATAGTAGTGTCTTGGTTGAGTTGCTGTTGAGCATGTACACACTAAACTTCAAATACTGTGCTTGCAATGCAGTTGTGTCTGCGGCGCTGATCGTTACCTTGGCCAACCCCTTAACACCTATACTACTGCCATCATCCAGCACAGTGGCAGTGTATGTGTTAACTTCTTTATCAGTTTGATCCATGACTACAAATTTGATTGTCTTACCGTAAATGTCTATGCGCTTTTGATCAGCGTTCTTAACATCTAGTTCAATGACGTTGTCCACGCCTTTATAAATTTTTATTGGTCTTTGGTACACAATTTTCCACTCCACAGGGTAGGCCGAGTCCAACACTATCACATCTGCCATGAGTTGGATTCGATTTGAATATAAATAACTTGAAATTTTTTGCATTGGAAGCCTCAACATATATTTATATGGTTAAACTAAGACAGACCACAGAACAACAATTACCCTTTATTAGCGTCATTAACTACGGGGAGTTAGAGTACGTCGGTATCATTATAAATCAGGATCAATACGTGACCAGCTTTTACGACATTGATGCTATTAAAACGCCTGATGAAAAGACCATATTTTTAGAAATAGGTGAAACATGGTGGTGGGAAAGTAACAGACAAATCCCAATAAACATATTTCTTCGCCGTGAAATAGAACCTTTTCGATACTGTATTAAGACTTTTAACAGTAAAGATGTGCGTATATTACTGGGACCAGTTGTTAATTTACTAAACTTATCAGTTAGACGCATCAAACGAAAAAGCGTTCAACTGGTACGCAAACGTTAACTATACCCGTAACTGACGCTTTCACAGATCTGATTCATCTGCACCACTATGGCTGTGGCATAGGCCACAGCATGACTCTTCTTAAAATGGTACTCACCAGTCGTTGGTTTCTCCCATATCTGTTCCATAATATCTATCTTCGTCATCTCTTGTAGGTATCGCTTGCCTGGGCGGATCAAAGCTAGGCACACGGCCAGTTCTAAGATACTCGTTGGCTTCTGCTTGCGTAGCAAGTCTCCATACCCGTTTATGTGAAACAACAAACTCGTAAAACTGTCGTCCTGTAGTAGATCCCATAATGGTTCTGTCTCCATAAGTTTTATCAAATGCGCTTCATCTCGTACATGTTCATACACACCAACATTTAAAAAGTCTATTTTAAAATAACCTCGATCTTCTGCTGTTTTATAATCAATACCCGCAATGTTGTTAACGGGATCATAGGGAATACGATGTGCATAAATGCCTGTGGCATGTGCAACTGGGCTCGAGTCTGCAAGCCGCATGGCCTTAACGTGCTCTAGTTTATTAAGAGCAAGATCTCTATCAGCAAAGTCAATATCAATATCTGGCATTAGTGTTTTATCTCTGACTCAAAAAGTTTTAATGGTAACTCATCTACCATTCTATCTGCCCATTGCTTGGCAAAATCTACATCATCAAATCCTGTAAACTTTACATATACTGCTAGGTCTTCTTCACTTACTATTACTTCCATGTTTAGTGGAACTGGTTCTGGACTCATAGGTTTGACTCCTTGGCAACTTGCCTAACTAAGTCTACATCGTCACTTAACTTCTTAAACTGCTTGATCCAATATGGCGGATCAATCATTGTACTTATCGCTGCCAATTGTTCATCACTGAAGTTGGATAACAATTTCTTTCCTGAGCTACAGTTTAACAACAACCAAGGACTTACCTTTCCATCCTTAACATCAAATACTGCTCTATTGACACTTACATAATTAAAATAGTGATGCCACACGCTGTTGTTATTGTCTGCCCATTCCATCATGTGGCCAATGCTTCTTTGTAGAGCAGTCTCAACACTTTCTGTTTTAATCAAATGCAACACATATTGTTCATACAATCCATCTCTGCACCAATGATCCAATCTAACTCCGCTTTTAACAACATAGTCAATGTATTGATCTGGGTATAGGGGATTGACATTACTAACAAAGCTACCAAACTTAACAAATGCATTGTAGTAAGAGCTGTGTGCAAATTCATCATATGTTTTAATCTTATCTTGCTTTTGTGCTATTTGATAAAACCTAACATATGCTTGATATCCAATTTGAACATGTTTCTCACCTTTGGCAAGATGCCTACGCTTTTGTTCACACATATGCACAACTAAAGTTTTTTCTTTAGAGAATTTACTTTTGCAGTGTTCACAAATGTATGGTTGATCAATCACTTTTAACTGTAACATTAGAAAAACTTATCAATTTTTTTATCGTCCCAACATTGTTCTTCTGCTAGATGTTTTAGCTCTTTGGTAGTCATCATATCTGCTAGCATTTCTAATTCATCCATCTTTCTACTGGGATACATCTCTTGTAGTAGTTTTAATTTTTTACCTTCGCCAGCTTTCTTTTTATTGCCAATCCATTCATGAAAGTATGCCTGTTTGTTTTCATAACCACAGCAACACAGCAGTTGCCACAACAGCTTTGGATGTTTGTACAACAAGTTCCAATGCTTGTTAAAATATTCATTTGTGGCCAATACAAAGTGTTCTTGTACTTCTCTGTTGCTGGTCCTTACACTACTAACATATCTATTAAGCAAGAAGAATTTCACATCTTTCTTTTGTTCTTCATCAAACAAATCCCAAAGATCTCTGCCGCCTTGATCCACTGCTTCCAATATATCTTTTAGTGCTAACTTACTCATAATGGTTTATCCTTGCTAAGCCTATATATCATTATAGCACGATCCAGGGCCTTTTGTAAAGTGATATTGGTTCGTGCTTCTCTCCGAATCTCACCCCACATCTTGTCTTCCATTATGTGTTCGTGTAGTGGCCTACCGTCATTGGTGCGAGGGTCTGGTTTATTTTCCATCTCGTATTTGTAGCCAATCAATGTACGATCCTTTTCGCCAAACTCGCGGGCATATACCTCATCACCATTTCGCTCGTATATGTAAGTTGCTCCAGGTTTAAGTGCGCCCATATGTTATCCGTATATACTTTCAACGTATGCATACTTGCCAACCCATTCTTTTGGTAAGTCAGTCCAAGTGCCAGTTAGTTGATCATCAATCCATCCTGTGTAATGCATACGATCTTTCCACCACCAAAATAATTTTTCCTTTGGCCAATTTGCAAAATACTGTTTAAAAAACTCTCTTGTACGTGGCTCTTTAAATAATTCAGGATCATAAAAGAACTTTTTCTTTTTTGCAACATTTTGGAAATTTAAACTGACAAAACAAAACTTGTTAGTATGTGATAATAGTTTTTGTGATACCCATGGTATATCAGCATCTGGAATAGTTTGTAGCACTTGTGTACATATAACACCATCAAACTTCATATTGTCAGGTGGCGGTACATCTAATCCTGGAACACAGGGATCGTACTTGTATACCTCAACACCTAGCCATTCGTCAAAGGTAGTCCATTGATCTACGGGCAGTTCAACACCGTTGACCATGCCCCAAGGTAATTTTTCAGTGTATTGCAACCCTTTACCACAACCGTAGTCTAGTATAGTCTTAGCGTTGTATCTTTGTACTAGATCTTTGATTTGATCTTGATACTTGACCACATCATATCCTGCCCAATTCTTAGGATTATTTTTTTGAAACTCTGTACCAAGTTGTACGGATTTGTCGTAGTAGTTTGATTTCATTTTTCTATAACAAAGATATATTCATGTCCATGTAATGACGGACCTCTTTTAGGTGTCTTTACTACAGGAGTGTTGACTGTATAAACAATTTTTCCGTTGACAAACGTTTCTAATTTATTTTTCCACCAATCAAAACTTTCAATTATTAAATGAGCGTTTCGGCCGTCTGGCAAATGCTTTTTAGCAGGATAACTGGCAATTAAAAGATAACAAGATTTTGTAAAAAGATTATTAATTGCTTTAAGTGTTTCATCTATCATTTCTGGTTCAATATGTTCTAATACGTCTGTTGATACTAATACTTCATAAGTATCGTTAGGTAAATTTTCAAACTCAGGCATACCAGGGTCATATCCTGTTACTTTAGGGATCGTTTCACCTAATAGTTTGTGCAAATCACCCTTGCCGCATCCAAAGTCTATTAGACTTGATGGATTATATGTTTTAAGAAAATCTTCAAGTTTTGATGCTACCTTTGTTCCTCTATAAAACATTTTAGGTTTTTGATGCATTTCTTGAAGTTGTTTCTTATATTCATCATTAATTAGTGTTGTCATTTTATTCCTCGTTTTGCTTTATACCAATCTCGATACGGGTGAGCTTTGCCTTTGCCACCGTATGATGCCATATACGCGGCAACAATTTCATCAATATTACTGTTAGTAGTTATGCCGTCCCTAATTAGATACATATGAGTTTTAACAGTATATGCATTGTTAAGATTTTTTATGATATATCTAATAACGTTATTTCCAGTGTATAGTCCGCTAATTCCACTCTTTTCTCTGATATCCATTTTTTCAAAGATATTTTCTGTTGTATCTATTGTTTCTTTTTTAGCAATTACAACAAAATCCTGCGTGTGCTTTCCTGCTTCTGCCGCAGACATTTTTCCATAAGGTTGGTTAAAATCCCAGCTATGAAAATGCCAGCCCAATAAAGACATATCTTGCTCACCCATTTTAACTTTATGAAACTCGTCAACAATTGCTTTTATTGCGTCGTCAGTGAACCAAATATCAGTTCTAATTTTTATAAAAAATGTTTCAGGTATAGAATCAATCGCCCATATCAAATCAAATAACTGAATTGCGCCACGTGCATCGTGCTTGTCGTATTTGCAAAACGGCCTATCTTTATTAGGTTTGGTAAAATTATATATTTGTATTTCGTCTATAGCTCTTAAACTATCAAACAATCGGTCATGCGTTGATTGCACAACATCTCTAAAACGATCAAACCCTGTGTAAATGATTGCAATCATTTGATAGTCTCTTTCCAAGAATGATAATACGCAAGTGCTGGATCTATTAAATCTGGCTTTTTACCGTTATTATAACTGTTTATATATTCCCAATATATTTCTATATCTGTAGGATATAAATTAAAATGTTTTCTAATTAAAAATATATTGCAAATTACTGTTGCGGCAATACTATTTTGAACAACAACCCATCGAAATAATTTATTACCGCTTCGCAATTTATTTCCATTCAATTGTGATAGTTTTGCATTTATTTTTTCTAAACTAATAATACATTCTCTACGTCCTATAATAATAAAATCCTGTACAGTGTTTGGTATTATATTGTTCTCATCAACATGTGACAAGTATGTTTTTTTATATTTTCTACCAGCATTGTCATTAATTAAATCTGACCCAAAGAAATAAACTCCTGCTTTTTTATCTACAATATCCTGCATTTCTTTTATAATAATTTCAATACTGTCATCAGTAAACCACGAATCAGTTCTCATTCTAATGATAATAGGCTCTACTGTTCTTTCAACACTTTGAATAAAATCCCATACTTGTACAGCGCCACCGGCTGCTCGACGATATGTTCCTTGATCTGCTGTATCTAAACCACCCTCATCATATGGGCAAACTGGTCTATTAGGGTCATTTTTTGTAAAATTATATGTTGTAACCTCACCAAAATCTTTTAATCTATCTATAAGTATTTGATGATTTTGTTTAACTACATTTTGATTAAACCTAACATCGCCGTTATAAATTAGTGCAATCATAAATAATCCTTTAAATTATCTGAATTCCTTTTTATGTTAACAGCAATAGCTCTTGGGTAAGGATTGGCCTCATTAAAGTCGTTAATTAATACTCGTTTGCTATTTGGCAATCCGCTGATTAAATTAAAATCTTTAAATCCTAAAGACATTAATATTTCTTTAGTTCTGTCATCATATTTTTTAGGTCGTGCTGTTGTAAATATGATTGTAGATCCTGAGTCTATGAGGGCTTTTATTCTTTTTATATTTTCAGTTAATGGAGATGGATCATCTCCATAACTGCCTTTAGGTTGTGCTTTAATTATTGTTCCGTCAATATCACAGAAAATGCAAGACTTATCATTAAACAAAAACCATTCTTCAGCAGTCCCTACGTCAATATAATCTGTTACGTGTTTTTCTAAAAATATTTTGTGATTATTTAAACAGTCTTCAATTATATGACTGACAAATATTTCTCCTACATCTCTATGTTGTAAATTTTCAAAAGTATTGCAAAATAATTTTGCAGATTCAAATTTGTAACCGCCAACACAAAATTTATTTGATATTACTTCTTTTTCAATAATGTTGGTAATAATTCCTTGATCGTTGGAAATAATAAAACTTTTTGATGATAATCTTTTTAATACTTCATGTTCAGCAATAGTAGAAATACATACATAATTACCATCACTTATATCATGATTAAAATAACTATCGCAATCTTTAATTAAAATACCAGATGATAAATCTATTTTAGATTGTTTAATAATTTTATATACAGTCTCAGCTGGACCGTTTGTACGTTCTTCTAAAATAACAACATTTATATTAGGAAACTCATTATTTAAATAACGAGTTATATTGTAAGCAGTTTCGTGTTCTCTTAAAATACCAATAGTTATATTATAATTATTTAAAAATGGTTCAATACTTTTTTCAATCATCATTTTTCCCGTATAGTCAGTTAACGTATATTTGGGACGCATATTAGGAAATCTTGTAGATAATCCTGCGGCGGGTATAATTATTTCCATAATTTTATTATATTCTCTAAAATAAATCTTTGTTCTTTAGTTTTTGGAATAGTGTAGTTCCAAACACGTAGCAACATTAAAATTAGCAAATAGTCATTGTTTGCTAATGGGAATTCATCTAAAATTTTATTTTGTATATATTCCAATTTAACATCTAATTTTAAATGTTCTTTTCTTACAAACCATTTACATTCTAAATCTTGTCGCATCTTAGCAATATCAAACACCCAAGAATCGTATGTGGTAGTTACACAATCAATAAGATAAAAGTCATCAAGATCTGAATATATAATATTCTCTAATGTAAAATCGCCGTGATACATTGATTGTGGCAATTTTTTAGGCAATCTATCAATCAACTCATCTATTGAAAATGGAATCAATGGGTGAAGTTTAATATTTTTTAAGTTTGAATAGTAAACATCAGTATAATCTTTTTCAACAGAATTTGTAGACAATCTATTAACAGTTTCTTTAATAAAATTAATCAAGTGCTCTGGGGTTCTAGATTTTAAATAAGTTTTTAAATCCAAACCATGGATGTATTCCATATCTAATTGACAATCTATTTTACTATAAATTGTTGGTACTTTAAATCCTTGTTCCTTTAAAACAGTTAGTCGTTCATAATTTCTATCAACATTATTAATTTTTCTAACAAATAGATGAGTTGAATTTTCAATCAAATAAACCTTACTTCCAGAAAATCCATCTAATTTCTTAATCACATTTTCCATTATGTCTTAATATGTTGATGCATTATATCCAATAATCGGCCTTCATGATGCAATATTCCAATAATATTATGAGACCATGGTTTAATTGTGTTTAGTATAGTTGTTTTATATCCAGCAGATTCAATAATAAGTCTGTGCCCGTGATCACCGTGGCCATCCTCTTTATGATTTCCAAAATATATAGTTGCTCTACCATCTGGTGACGGCAAGCGGCATCCATTTATATTCTCAAGATCAATTGCCCACTGGTCTGCTTTTACACCACCAATGTCTTCAACCTCTTTAGATATTGTTGTAGCTTGGGGGTTAAATGCTATAATTTGATTTGCTTGTATTTGGGGTTGGTAATACAATGCGGCCCAGCCGCCCATACTTTGTCCAAAAGAAATATCAGGCGGGCCGTGTTTATCTAATTTATCTTGTATTTGATTTTTAAATTTAGGATCCAAATACCAAGTGTTATCATCGTCTTTAAAAGACACATTAGTACAACCTAACTCATTAAATAGAAAATCCCATTCATCAATAGGACGTTTTCTACCTACAAATGAAAAAACGATAGTCATTTAGCAAACCCTACTGTTTCCCTTTCAATATCGTTGTGGTCAAACTCTGCCCAGTACAATTCAAATGCAACACAATCTTCAATGGCTTCAAACTGATGATATTCTCCAGGAGCTACCTTTGTATACTGCCCAGCAGTCAATACAGTTTCGTCCACTAGATCATAATTGTTCTTCCAAACACGAATAATCATTTTGCCCTTCTCAACAAAGAAGCCATTCCATTTATATTTGTGCGTGTGTTTACTACACGTTCCGCCTGCTTGGGCTTCAATACGATGAAACTCCAGCACACCGTTTGCTTCAAGGAGTTCAGTTACTCCCCACACTTTACCTGCTTTCATTTTTGTCCCCTTATTGCTCTAATGCGATCAGCTCTTTCATGAAACTCTCTGCAATCTGAATCACAAAATACACCCTGTGTGATTGGTTCGTCACAGGCCAAACAAAGTCCAGTTTTTTCTGGAACTTTCATTCTTTTGGCCAAAGCCTCTGCTATTCTACGCTCTTCAAATTCTTGAGCATCATCAATTATATCTGCCATACTACTATCCTATAAAATCTTACTAACGTCGATTATTTCACTTTGTCTACTTATCTCTTTGACAAAGTAAGCACATTCTGGTTTGTGATCAGTACTTAGCGGAGTTGCTAATAGTTGATTATTTTTCATTTTAGGAAAGTACCATTTGACATCGTTATAAAAGTTTACAATTTCAATCTTTCTAAACTCTACTCTAAAACTACTCAATGGATTAAAGATTAATGCATCAAACCCCCGATCATTTAAACTGGTCAATGGTAATATTTCCACATCGCATCCACTTGATGCATCTCCTACTGCTATGCTCCAATCAATGGGCATGGCAATTTCTTGATTACCAATTCTAAGAACCATTGCTGGACTATTGAACGACTCTAAAAATATTAGAGGCATAAAAAAGAAGTCTGGTTCTTTTGGATCACTGTTATCTAAAACTGCGAATCTTGTATTCTCATCTACCTCATCAGGTAAATTATTTAATGAAAAAAGTTTGTTTTCTAATGTTAATATCTGCATAATTCCTTATTTTTGCCAATCCACTTTATCTAATGTAAATGGATATTTGGCTTCCTTGTAAAATTTCTTCCTTGCTGTAAGGTGCCGTTTGGCAAACTTACACGTACTGGTAACGTCCCATATTTGGACAAAGTCTTTGTCCTCTGCTCGTCTAATGCCTCGCCCAATACTTTGTATAACCCTGACAAAGCTCTTTCCGGGCTCAAGAAGAACCAGATTAAAAATCCTTGGGATATTAATACCAACAGCGGCCACACCGTAAGTCGCCACAATAATCTTGTTAGTGCTTGTTTTAATTTCATCATATTCGTCTTTTCTATCTTTGGTCTTTACCTCACCACTGACAAATACTGCATCTGGTAATTCATTAATTAAGAATTTTCCAGAATCAATTCTGTTTACTAATACAAGAGTATTGCCACTGTTGGATATCTGTTTAATCAAGTTACTAATATAAGCCATACGTTCATCATTAGTAACAAGATATTTTAATTCTGATTGATAATCTCTAAACTCAGGTAAGTCAATCATCTGTACAACGTTAACGTGACAGTTACTTAGTACACCCTTTTCCTGTAGTTCATGTGCTTTAATACCGCCCACTACCGGTCCAATGCTTGCAAAAATGCTTTCACTTTCAAATGCTTCTTTAGGTACAGTACCAGTAAGCCCCCAACGAATACATGCATTGCTGAGATTTTTAGTTAGCAAGTTCTTTAACACTTCAGCTTTAGCCATGTGTACTTCGTCAACTATAACTGTGCGTACACCATCTAAAAACTCTGCAAGTGTTAAAATATCATGCTCGTGATTCTTACTTTTCTTTTCAAGTATGTTTAAACTTTGCCATGTACATATAGTGTGAGTTTTATTTAAATCTTTACGATCACCGTAGTAAACACCAACGTCTAAGCCAACATTAATAAAATCTTCTTCTGTTTGTTCAACTAGACTTTTGTTGGGCACAATAGTAATAGTACGACCATATTGTTCGCACAGTTGACTCAGTGTTGCAGTGGTAATTGTTTTACCAGCACCAGTAGCAATCTCTTGTAACGCTTGAGGATTCTTTAAAAATATATTAACAGCGTCAACTTGATAGTCACGCAACATAATTGGTTGACCTTCTTGTTGATGACCTTTGGGCCATACTTTACCTTGATCAGCCCAATATGTTTCAGTTACTTCATCAAATGTTAATTTAACAGGTTGTCTTAAATCTTCTACGTCAGCGATCTCAATACCCATGTTAGTGAGTATTTCAATAATCTTTTCTAGTTGATTTAGGTATCCATTGCCCCCAATACCAAACAAACTGGTCATGCCATCCCAACGTCCCAACTTGAATGCTGGGTGGTACCTTGCATGGGGTATTTCATATTTGAATGTATTTGCCAGTTTACGTCGTGCCTCAAGCTCAAGACCTTCTAGCTTGATGTTAACTTCGTCTTTAATAATTAACTTACACGATGACATCTACGGTTCCTATCATTGGTTTTGAACTAGTATAGTATACTATCAAATCGCAACTATTGCAATACACACTTGTTTTATTATTTCTAAATTGATTTGAAAAACTAATCACTGTTTTAGGATACCAATCAGACTTTAAAAAGAATTTAGGTATTTTTCCATTTGCTATAACTGACACTCTATTATTGTTGTCCAATTGTTTATTGAAACTGTATTCACTGATTAGTTTATTAAATTGCTCGCCGTCGCCAGCATTATTGAATCTAAAATATACACCTACGTTTATTGTTGGATCAACTGCATCAACAACTGTTTTTACTATTTTTAAATTTTTAACTGACGCACCGGCATCATACTCGTCAAAAATACATAGTGCTGGCATTTTTCTTAATTGTCTAATTGCTTGTGCAACATCAAGTAGTGTATACTCAGATGAGTTAATAAAAATTTTAGTGTTTGTTCGTTTTGCTATTTTGTTTGCCAGTGTGCTATCGTCTAAATTACTGTTAACATTATATTGAAATTCAATTTTTCTGTCTTCTAATAATAGCATATTGGTTGAATCAATGACTCCAATATTTTTAATTAATCTATTTTTTAATTTAACATTTGTTGTTTTATGAATGTCAAGTGAGTTCTTTGTTCCTGATAAATCTAAACTGCAGACGTCGTTGTATAATTTTATTACTTGTTCAGACTTGTCAAAGTTGTGTTTATCAAATTCTTTTACTATGTTATACAAATTCTTTTCAGTGAGTAAAAAACTCGTACGCCTACCTAAAGTAACAGTAGACGCTGATCCTTCAATATTTCTAGTAATAGTTGTTAAGGATTTTTTTATCTCCTTATTAAACGAACATTCAATATCTATAAAAGACTCTCCAGCTGAATTTTTAATTATTGATATTTGTTTAACAATCTCTACAGTTTTAAAACTTCTAGACCAGCTGGGATTTTTAAGACTGGGTATAAGTTCACTACCTATAAAGTCCAGTGCTTCCATATTTTCTTGTAAAATTTTTATTAGTAATCTTCCTTGAGACTCTGTAATAAAGGCAGGCATTTGAATCATGCGCACCAAATTCTTTAAAATTCTGCGATCTTTAACTGGCACTGATGAATTTAGTTTATCAATACCGTGTTGTTCGATAGTTAGTAGGATATTATCTATTGTCAGCATGATACAATTTTATACTATCTGACACTAAATGTCAAGTGTTTATTTTATTTAATATGCGATTAAGTGGAGTACTCTTGGCAATTTCATCCACTGTCCATTCGGTATATGCGAGGTCGTTTGCCCATTGCTGTCTGTTGGGTTTGAGTGGTGTTTCAATTGTATCAAACGAATAGTTTGCCACAGCATGTGCCAAACTATCAGGCCCTGTAAATACTGGTACACCGTCCAGCACTGCTTCAATGGCCGGGTTAGAACTCCAATTGACTACACAGTGGGCTGTTGAAAGTTCAGTGCCAAAATCATAAAAGTCCTGTACTATGTCAATTCTTTTAGGCATTGATTCTACTACGTTTGACTCTTTGTTATTAAAATTAAACGGGTAGCGAGGATGACTCCTAACTTTTATAGGTCTATCAGTATACTGTCTTATTTCCTGTATAGTATTTGAAATCCAATCACTAACTGGTGGCATATTTCTCCATTGATGACTAGCTTGATGTTGACCACAAATTATAATGCTGTTATCTTCTTTTGTATCTTTCCAGTCCTGTATATTAATACCCAATGCTGTTAGGCGAGCGTTATCGTTATTAGTAGCGTGTCCAAAGTATGCCTCATTGTTAATACCACCAACAGCCACTTTCCATGTGACATTTCTCTTTAATGCGCCAACTTCTAATACTATTATGGGCTTGCTTTGTTTTGTAAAATGATCCCATACTGCTTTATTTTTAGACATTCTTCCGTACCAAAGCACACTCCATATAACAGCCACATCGGCATTTAAATCATTGTCATGAGCAGTGTGTCCTAGATGCTGTACACCTTGTTCAAATGCTGAAAATACTGGGACAGAGTTTAATGCACCGTGCTGTTTAAATAAACCAAAGATCATTTGTCGTCCATAAATAACTACATATTTAACTGTACAGAGGTAAGCCTTGAGAAAATTTACAGCAGTCACAACATTTAATCAAAACGGTTTAGATGCTTACGCTAGGCGATTCATTAATAGTTTTGCTATTAACATGCCTATACAACTTATGGCCTATGCCGAAGATTGTACTCCTGAACCAACTAATAATGTAGAGTGGTTTGATTTAGTAAAGGAAAGTTCTGAACTAGTTGCATTTAAAACCAAATGGGCTAATGTGCCCAAAGCCAACGGTGATGTTACTAATGATCCCGTTAGATCAAAACGCCGTGATGCAGGCAAAGGTTTTAAATGGGACGCAATTAGGTTTAGTCATAAAGTGTATGCTATATTCGCAGCCGCAAAAAGAACTGATGCCGATGTACTAATATGGATGGATGCTGATACAATTTGTCATAGTGCAATGCCTATAGAGTTTTTAGATACGTTTATTCCAGAAGATAAGGATGTTTGTTTTCTTGGACGTAAAGATAAATTTAGCGAATGTGGATTTTATTCGCTAAATTTAAAATCTAAAAACACACAGAATTTTTTAAAACGGTTTCAAGAAGTTTATGATGATGCTGATAATGGTATCTTTACTTTAGATGAATGGCATGATAGTTATGTATTTGATGCAGTAAGAAAACCCATGCAACTAAATGAACTTGATTGGAGTTCTAATTTAATTACTGGTGAGGGGCATCCTTTTATTAATACTGATTTAGGAAAATACTTAGATCATCTTAAAGGCAAAAGAAAAGATTACGGTAAAAGCCTTGCATCTGATTTAAAAATAAAAAGAGAAGAGAGTTATTGGCAATGAAACAATCATATAATTTTTGGTTTCCAGACTATGACGATCACTTTCCAAGGATGCTTGATAAAAGTATATTAAAGGATGGCGTTGCTAGATATCAATGGCGGGCAAGAGATGCGGCTGTTGATGCGTGTATTCAAAAAAGAATATGCATTGACATAGGAGCAAACGTAGGTTTATGGTCATGTGATCTTGTCAAGTCATTTGACCATATTATAGCGTTTGAACCTGTAGCAGAGTTTATTGAATGTTTTAAGAAAAATGTTTCTAAAACTAATTACACTATTCATCAAATGGCTTTGGGGCGCACTGAAAGTTTTATAGAAATGAATATTGTACAGGGAAACACTGGTCACACTCATATTGATCAAACATCAATGGGTAAAGGAACCATTCCTTTAAAAACTTTAGATAGTTTTAATCTAACAAACGTAGACATGATTAAGATCGATGTTGAAGGGTTTGAAGGTGAGATACTTGCCGGTGCTATGAAAACTATTGAACAAAATAAACCAGTGCTAGTAATTGAGCAACAAAAACACGAGTATCAAAATGATATGAACGAAACTCCAGCAATTAAAATATTAGAAGGCTGGGGTTACCAAGTAGTGGAACAGTTTAATAAAGATTGGGTGTTAAAATACAAAGGCGTTCTCTAATAAATCTCCAAGCAGATCCATTTGAAACCTCGTCATCATTCCAGTGGCTTTGGCTAACTTTATTGATCCATTCAGTCCTATCATGCATGATTGGATTTGCTATATTTTTTAAATCTGTATTACATACTGGCCATGTTTGACTTTGTCTAGGCATAGCGTCAGTCACAAATACTGGGACTCCGTGAATTAAACTAGCGATTCCTGGACTGCTGTTGTATGTAACAGTTGCCCAACAATTTTGTAAGTCGTCAATCAAATTTGGGTTTGAACTAACCCTGTACTCATTTGAAAATTTCAAATGCTCTTGACGCCTATCTCCAGGATGCTTTCTAACTACTATTGGTCTGTTGGTGTTTTTTCTTATTTCTTTTATTGTATTGTCTAACCATTCTTGAACATTAGTTCCGCACATACTCCAACCGTCTACACGCTGTAAGCACACTAGGATATGTTCACCAGTTGTTCTATAATCTTTTAATTTAATGTTTAGTGTATCACTAATAGATTCCCATCTTGTAGTGTCTATCTTATTGTCAAAATAGAATCCAGTTGTTGGAAATATGCCATTAAGACTGTATCGCAAGTAGTAGTTTGCTAAACTTGGGCTGGCAAATTGAAATAAATTACTGTCAATAACTATTACATTTTCATGATTATCAAGTATGCGCCTACGTAATTGTAAGTGTGGGGGTGTTGTATCACTATGCACAAACCCTTGCATAACCGCAACATTGCAGTCAACTAAGTTAAACCCATTAACAAATTCTACTTGATCTGATGATTTTAAAATACCTTCACCAAATCTTTTAAGAACAGCTAACTTAGTTTCACTTTTATTCTTTGGAATCGCTGTTAGGTAAATTGCTATTTTCATTTAATATTGACCATGCGTACCCGTTGCGCATCTCTAATTCAGTAAATTGACTATATGCCAAGTTAGCGGCCCACTCTTCAACTTCATCAAGCGTTGGGGTATATAGATCTTCTACATCAGCTAAAGAATGTTTACATAAAAAGTGTGCGGCATTGGGTCCTAAAGTAATTGCTGGTTTGCCCAATAACAACGCTTCCGTTGCCGCAATACTGTTAAATGTAATCAAACAATGCACATCTTTTGACAATGCATCTTCTAATGTGTCAGTGTGCATACGCACTTCTCTGCTTTGTTTTAATCGTATAACAATGTTTCTATCAGTGTGTTTTTTAAGTTCTAGCAATGTTTCTTCCATCCACTGATCCAAATCAAGATCATAAAATTTCATTACTTTTGCTGACGGTGGACAGATCAATATATTTGATCCTCGACTAAATTTATGTGGCTGATACCCAGTTGCCATTAATCTATCTCGTGGACGATTAATAATTGGATAGATGTTTTGTAAATGATTTTTTGTTATTCGATGATATAGTTTACGTTTGCCATTACCAAAGTAACCAGTATCTATATAGTAAAAATCTCTCTTGGTTTCCCAACAAGTATGTATTTGCTTACGTTTTGCAATGCCTCTAATGACCACTGGCGAGTTATTGCCCTCAATCATATCCCAGGTTGTTATTTGGCCACCTGAACCAATCATAAAGTTTTCTAACATAGGGTCGTACACATTTCCTTTCCTAGCGTATCTAAATTCACTGTCAACAGCATATACACGTTTAGGTGATAAGTTTGTATCAATTTCTTTAATTAAGTCATCTCTTGTAGTTTTATAATATTCATTATTTGAGTCCATACGGTACTCAACCATTTTATCAATAATATTATTAATCTCTTCTGGCAAGTTTGCATACTTGTGAGGAGGCGGTGGAGATGTATTTGCTATTACCATCTCGTTACGTATCATTTCCCAATGATAACCGTACTCACAATGCTTATAATTGTCAAACCAAGGCCCACCTTCAGTGTAGTGTATAACATGTGGTGTTCCGTCTTTTGGTTCATGATAGTGATTAACTAACCAATTCCAATGGTGTGTTAACTCACCAATCTCTTCGTTTTTAAGCCAATTGAATCTATGTAGGTATTGACCAGTTTCTGTGTTAACTAGGTCGGGCGTAACTTTTTTATTTGATGGGTGTCCACAGTTCCATAGTATTACTGAGCTCCAGTTTTTTCTTGGATACGGCAACTGTTTTTGTCCGTCCATCTTTAAACCTTCAGGTGGAGTGTAGTCATGTTTAACAACCATTACTGCATATTTTTCATCAGCATACTTCATAATTTCAGCCGGATCAAGCATCCATATGATGTCACAATCACAAAATATTGCCCAGCCTTCATAGTTCATTAGTGCTGGTACTAGGAAGCGTGTAAATGTAAATGCTGTTGAACTCAGCGGATCTTTTTCTCGCCAGTATAGGTTAGCCTCTTTAAGTTCTTCCTGCTTTAAAGGAAACACTTGTGCTTTTTTATTATTACGTTTAACAGAATATTCGCATACCTTGTATGCAATATCTTCTCGATCATCGTAGCCTACAAATACTTTCATTTTCTTTCTATGTCCTCTTCAGAGCAGTTTGATCCATATTGTATTTCTATGATACGTAATGGTTCCAATGTTTCATTGACTAACTGATGCCACTCGTTATTGGCAATCCATGTGTGGTCAAATTGTGTAAATTTGCCAACTAATTCAGAATCTGTCTTTCTATTAAGTGTATAGACAGTTGCTTCACCTTCACTAACAAACCAAAACTCTGAACGCTGTTTATGCTTTTGCATACTTAGACTTTTACCTGGTTCAACAGTTAACTCTTTGAGTTTTACTTCTGCGCCTACTTGATGTAATACTTTATAATAGCCCCATGGTCTAGTGGTTTTTGGACTTTTCCATTCTTCAAGGATCCAACTGCTTGAGTTTTTTTTGTCTTCACCACCAACGCCAAAAACAAATTCAACATCTTCAAAAATCATTTCTGGTATGTTGTCTTTTGTTCTATCGCCGCCGTTGGCAAAGATTAATTCATCATCTGGATAAACTTCTTTAACACGTTTAATAGCATCAATGGCTGATCCATCGCTGTCATCAAAAGAAAATACGATGTCTACCATTTTTAAATTTTCAATAATAGCAGAACGTTCAGACCACGGCATAAACTCGTGACCTTTCTTTCGACGCAGCCATTCGTCAGAGTTTAAGCCAACTGCAAGAGCATGGCCTAAATTTTTAGCTTCTTTGAGTAGGGCAATGTGCCCAGAGTGTATGGGGTCAAACCCACCTGTAACAATCACTATTTTCATAGTGATATTTATATACGTAGATTACTCTACTAAATTATTTTTCTTTTGTATTTTGCTGGAACGCCTGCATACAAAGTATTTGATTCATAAGTTCCAGATAACACTACAGAACCTGAAGCAATTACAGCATTATCGCCAATAGTACATGGTCCTAGAATAATTGCATTACTTGCAATCCAAACGCCTTTCCCTATAACAATATCGTTACCTTTTCTAGGAAACGCCCATCTTTCTTTTTTAGTTTTACTAATATCATGCGACCCAGTTATTACTGTAACATTGTTTCCAAAAAAAGTAAATTCACCAATTGATACTGATCCAGAATTTAAATTAAAAAATGTATTGGATAATTTTACGTTTGACTCGCATTCAACTTTTCCGTAATTCCCGTACATTACTGGTGTTTTAGTTAATTCAAAAGCAATGAGGGGTGTTAATTTTTTAGCAAGATCAAGCAGTTCTTCATTGTTCATTATAAAGAAGCATCTTCCATGCCAGCAGTACGTAGTTTAATTACGTTACTTAACTGCCATTGTTTAATATCTAATGCTTTGGTAATGCCCAGCCACTTGTTTCGTAGTAGTGCAAATTCATTGATAATTTTTTCAAAATCAACCACATCGCTCTCACCATCCACGTATTTTTCAACATCGCGGCTGGTAAGAGCTCTCTGGTAATTTTCCAAGTACTTACGAAAGTGTTGACTACGAAGACGTCGTAATTCAATGTTTAAATATTCAAGAATAGCTTCAATCTCTTGAAGTTGATTAAATCTATGTTCCACAACACCAGGCATATTGGCAGCTGCCTTTTCAATATTTCCCGTTATACGGACATCGCTTTTTGCTGCCTGTAGCTCGGCTTCGTAGTGTAGCACAGCGTCAGGAATATGACTTATATCCTTACTAATCTTGTTATACCACATTAATAATCTTCTTCTTCTTCGTCGTCTATGTCTTCGTATTCTTCAACAATTTCTTCTTCGTCATTTTCAAGGTAATACTCAATAGCATGATCCAAATCGGCATCCACACCACGAGCACCTTCTAATACTTTGTCTTTAACGCCATAGTCTGCAAGTAGATCAACATATTTTTCCGCTATTGCGGCAACTTCTTTTTTGTCAATGTACTCTTTAAACAATAGCCAAACGTCTGCAATTTGATTGTCAT